>Ga0157363_1002638_pt1 | contig 15919 bp, 7 predicted proteins | sample AttsexASBM1_FD_111477 | JGI IMG/M metagenome (GOLD analysis project Ga0157363, IMG submission 111477) | Fungus gardens microbial communities from leaf cutter ant in Ribeirão Preto, State of São Paulo, Brazil - Atta sexdens ASBM1 | ecosystem: Host-associated > Fungi > Mycelium > Unclassified ...
AGGAAAAGGGCAAAAAGAAAAATCCTTATAAATTTTCAATCGCATTTCTATAAAAATCAACAAAGTCCATTGAATCCCGGTGGTTCAATCTAAAATTGATACAAGCGAGGTCTCAAAAAATCCCCGGACAAATCGCGAGACTGTCGCTCCTCGACAAAAATCGCTGCGAGATCCTAAAATTGCATTAAGCGACCGAGTTAACGAAGGTGAGCGGAAACTAGGAACGAGAAGGGACGAGTTGATGGACGAGAAGAGAAAGAGTCGGGGGAAGAACACAAAAAGAGACGGGAAAGAAAGGTAGGGAGGGAAAAGAAAAGAAAGGAAGGAAAAAAGACGTCGGCTTCGACGTCGAGTCCGGGCGCATACTCGAGTCAAACCAAAACGAGGTCCGATCCCAACCTTCCCCGGAACCAGCCTTGTCTACTCTCTTCTCTCCCCTGTCTCAAGCTGGCTGTCTTTATCCTCGCCCTTATGGTTCTCCATTCTCTTCGTCCTTATCCTCCTCCCTCATAGACCGTGAGGCACAGTATTAAGCCACGCTCACATAAAACACTTTTAATTTCGTATTTCTTTCTTCGGCACGTATCCCGCCGGTGCGCGGCGCCGTAACCAGTTTATAACCGGAGTCAAATGTGCAGCGCATGATATAAATTATTTATTCCCGTCGAAGCGCTGTCGCATAATTCCGTTGAATTAACGGTGCGCGATGTGCCATAAAGAGAATAGTAGAATAATAGTTATATCCTTTTTACTCATTTCATGCAGACTGTAACAAATTGATGTAGTAACAGTGCTTTCAAATGCTTGAAACATTCAAAAAATATGTCAAAGTATAAATATCTAGCGAATATTCAAGATCACAGATGCATTTTTTTTTCTCCACAAATTTTTCTATCACAAAAATTTTTTTTTTTTTTTCGGAACAAAAATTCTGGTTTCTCTTTCTTTTAACTATTTTAACCGACTAACCTATATAATTTAATAAATGCATACTAAAATTTAAATTTTCTGCGTTTCAATTTTCCTTCAACATCACGAACTTTTCGAACAACCCAATATAATTTTCAAGTGCCCCATATATATATATAAAATAACCAATTCTTATATATTAAAAAATTATTTATTTAAAGTTAAAAAGATTAAGCAAATTATATTACTAATGAACTATAGGTTCATCTTCATTAAAGATACGATTATAGAAAATTAAACTAATCATAGGATACAATAAAGTATGATTATTCCGAAAACGTTTTGCTTCAACCTGCACTAGCTATTTTGAAAAATGCCCCATTTTCCTTAATATTTTCCCTTTCTGCCATATTTCTGAGACATACCATTAAATAACGTTCATGTAAAACGTTTGTAATTTCATATTTCATCCTTCGGCATATTCTCCGCCTCGAGAGACCACATTAAGTGCTTTATAGTCCGTGTCAAATATTTCTTAAGATCCAAATTTTACGGCACGATGACTCTCATGGGAAGAATTATTTTATTAAAATATCTAAAAATTTAGGTAGATGTAGATCTAAAAATAATTTTGTTGAATCATTAAAATAATATTAAGTGTTAAATTTATAGAAGCATTGTTATTATGCTTAAGCGTCTTACATAATTATTTTATCTATAACTAACTAAATTTTTAAATACTAACCATTCTTTTTATGCTCTATTATACTTTATTAATAGTCTTAACTGAAGATAAAAAATCTGAAGTGTATTTTAACTGAGATAATTAACTCATAAAGAAATATATATAAGTTCAGTACGTATAAATAAAATTAAGAAATAAAAATACATTTAAAAAACTAAAATTTAACTTACAATATTTTTAAAATATATCCATATATAATAAAACAACAAAAATTATTGATAAAAAAAAATACTAAGATCACAAATACGTATATGATTCTACACGTATATGAAGAAAATATTACTCCGCGAGAAGATATAAGTGACGAGAGAAGTTACGACACGAAACTTCTGTTACGCGGGTCAGAAAGTGATACCTCTCTCACTTTTCCTTTTTTTTTCTTCTACTCGCGACCGCAAAGCAGAAGAGCAAAGGAAAATGCCGTTGAAAATATTCGATTTCCGCAGGAAACCGGTAAGTTCTCATCTCTGAAAATAGACAGGTTCCTTAAAGCATTCGGCACGTAGAAAACCGGGCAAAACGATGCTCAACTTCGCACGGTCGAAAATGCATGATCTCTCCTTCTGTGATCGTAGCTAACGATCATCCTCATCTTACCCTCTTCTCCCGTTTAACTTCTTGTCCACTCTTCCTTTCCCTCCTAGTTTCGCACAATCGTCTAATTTGTAAATTGAATAATTGTTTTGTAGAAGAAATCGATATCTAAAACTCGGATCCGTAATGTCATGAAAGATTTCATTACATATTCGATAGATGAGGCATTTTCTGAAGAAATTATTCGGCATGCTATCATTTGTCCAAAAATTTATATAAATTTTTATCTTTTTGATATTTTTGATTGAATATCAATTAATATTAATTACTAATAATTGTAAATATAAATCGAGGAAAAACAACAATTTGTTGTCTTCTAAAATTAGAACTTAATGGAACGAGTGTTCAAAAAATCTTTAAAGCCTATATAATTGCAAAGTATAAACTTACAATACTTATTGACACTCGTTGACATTCGTTAGAGATATATTCAATTACAATCATTACCATGACTAATCATACATACTACATATGTATTATATGTATATGGAAAAGATTAAACGGAACTTGAACTAGTAATAATAATTTTCTTTATCATTGTAATAAATTTTAAATGTATCTTCAATTAATGTAGCAATATATTTAATCATACGTTTTCTTTAATTTGAATTTGAAGATTTATGTTCTTTTATTTTGAAGATTAAAATAATTATATACGCTACATATAATCTTGTAATTACAGTAATTTATAAGAATCACTAGCCCGACAATTTCGACAAAGTTCAAAGATACAAAAGGATATTCGAGCACAGATGTAAAAAGACATCCCAACACAAGACCGAGTTTAGCTTGATGGAACAGATTCCATATATCGTTCCGATGCAAAGATCGAGAACCACTGTCGAAGGAACGAAGCCACAATGCCAGCCGATTGATTTACGTTGCTCGTTACGCGGTCCACTGCTCCGAAGAGAGAAAAATAAATTGATAGAGAGGAGAGGTAGAGGAGCGGAAGAGGAGAAATGGAGGTGGAAAAGAACGAAGAGGTGAAGGAAGGATGGAAGAGAGACGGGGGGAAGCGCTGAGCGAGAAAAGAAAAGGATCGAGAAGAAGAAAGGCCTCGAAGAAAGAGCACTTCTCAAGGAAGAGAACGCGAAAGAGAGAAACGAAAGGGGCACGAAAGAACGAGCGGACCAAAGAGCCGCATGATGGGAAATGCAAAGTAGAATGAGGCTGCTTTGCGCGCAAAGAAAAGGAAGGTTTCTTACCGAGATCACGCTCGTGCGTCACGTTCGCTCGACTAATCGTAACTTCTATTACTACTGCTCGCTGATTTACTTCCGAACGCCGGAACAAACGGCGGTGGGATTTCGGCTGAATTACCGCGAACCCCGTAATAAAGCACTCCCTCTCTCTTTCTCTCTCTCTCTTTCTCTTTCTCTCCCGATTTCGCCCATTGAAAACTATCGCCGGAAGATTCACATACACCAAATACACCAAAATACGATCTGTCTGTTATTCTCTCGAACGTGCTCGCCACGAAATATTTTTTTAATATGAACAAAATGCTGAAAATCAACCCTCTCGTTTAACTACCAATATTTTTAATACAATTTTTTTCTTAATATCACGCACATTTTCTTTAATATTATCCACAAATATCAAGTTGTCAAGCTCATGTTTCATGCTGCACCTTCAATTCATATAATGAAAAATATTATAAAATTTAATACGGTAATACAATATGAACACAATTAATTTCTAAAACAGAATTATATAAAAGATATACATCTTGTTATGTATAATTGTATTTATATCTTATATATAATAATATATTTTATTTATTTTCTACTGATTAAGAGATTACTTTTATACTCAATCGCTTCATCTTATAAAAGAATTCTTAAGATTTATATATACTTTACTGTTATATTAAATAACTTATATTAAATAACTTATATTAAATAACTTTTTTCAATGAATAAAATTCAAAATTGTCATTTCATATGGATAAACAAAATTGAGTTGTATGCAAAAATTGCCGACATGAATTCGCAAAGAGTAAAGATTGCACGAGGAGGTCCGAAAGGAAGAAGAAGCGCACGTAAAAGGACACGGCGAACCAACGGCTCCAAAATGGCGCATGATGGAAAATGCAAAGTAGAGCGAGATATATCTTGGCGGCGAATAAGAAGATTTCTACCGAGCTTGTGCTCGCACAGTCACGTCCAACCCATAGAGTTCAGGATCCGTTAACAGTGTCATTTATAAGATAAAAAGTACAGACTTGAAAATTGGAGTTATTATCTGTACTTTGTAAAATATTTGCATATCACAAAATGCAGATAATTTTTAAAAAGCAGTGAAACACTTGGGAATAGACAAAATGTGAAAGGTTAATATTATCATGCAAACATGTATAATTATCAGTTACAGAAATATTTCATGTTCATAAATGCATAAAAAAACATGTACAATTCAATAACTTTGTTTTCAATATACTGCTGTATAAACAAATTGATTGCCAAGCTATTAATAAATCAGTTGAAGTAAATCAGTATTTGCATTTCAATAATCTCATTTTTTTAGTATGAGTAAGTATAACACGACAAATGTGAAAGAAAAATAAATCAATAAAAATAAATTTATATAAAAAATACGTAAAAGTATCTAAATAATGTAGTCAGTGTTGTTCGTTACCATTTTATGTCAATTTCCATATTATTTAAAAAATTATTAAAATAATATTTAATTTTATTTATAGAGTTTTGTTGTCCTTATTACTTATGAATATATTAAACTTTTCGAAAATCCTGTCACGTTGTGCACAAAAGCTAATGCTATCGATTTTGCAAATTTGCGATTTTATGCTGATATAATGTGACTTAAATCGTAAATTGATATATTTGTAACATCCAGAAATTACACATATTTATCAGATACAACGTGGAAAATAAATCCGTATTTAAAAGAAAATGAGTTGCATATAATATAGCTTAAAAAATATCAGAGTTATCGCCATTTTTTCGCTCCTTCTTATGGGGCGTTGCCTTCGTGTATCCTGCACGATGCTTTCAGCATCCTTTTCTTATCTAAATCCGGCCGATGCAGCGTGACATGACTCCCACGAATCTCAGACGAAGGCGAAAAGGAAGAATGCGCGAATGAACGATACCTCGGTTCATCGATATTCGTCGCGGCAGCACGCGGAGCATCGAAATCGAAAAGAAATAGAAATAAACGAGGCACGGAGAGAACAAGGGGGAGAGGAAAAGAGAAGACGCAATATCTCTCAAGAAGTAATCCCAATCATTAGCGTCCTGATCGCTTCACTCCGATCTTGCCTACTCCGTGCTCTTTCACGGGCCGTTCCGAAACCGATTCCAGCCCGCTGCGAGGTGACTAATGGATTCGAGAACTGCGCCCGATTGTAATTGCAGATTCAGTCGGTACATACGAATGTACACAATCGCTGTACGGGAATACGTATCGGTGTATCGTGTCAATTATCCCCCCATACAAAGTACAACGAATACAATAGTGATCTTTATACACTGCATAAGAACATCGTTATCTCTATGGACGATGAAAAATCTCGAATTCTACCATTTGTGTTCATGTTATTTTTTAAGAATTTATTCAAATAGAAATAAGGTTAAGATGATGTATATATTCGTAATACATATTGTAATAATAGAGAGAGTGCATATATGGTGTATCTTTTCTGTTTATCTATATCAATTTATGGGGAGTTTGATACAGTCAGTAAAATATCTGTAGTATTTCAAGAGAAATGAAATAATAATACTATCAAATCAATTTTAAAAAATCATCATTTATCGATGTCGACAGATGCATCGTGTATTCTTATATTTCGTATTAAATATCAACTAATAAAGTTGTTGCCTGTAAATAAATTGGTATTTCAAGTTTCTCTCCTCTGCTCTCGTCTACTCTATCATCTAAACGTTGCATTCTTGTGATGAGCGTATCACGAGCAATCTAGGAAATTCCTCTGCGAGTTTCGCTAAGAGGAAGATTGCGGCTGCTGGAACCTCGATGGGCGTATCGATAGCGTCGCCTGCGTTCCATTTCCCCTTTATTATCGTCCAAAATCCAGTCGAGATTATTAGGCAATTTTATGTTTGCGGGAAAAGTAAAAAGGAACGTCGCTTCACGACGCGTCGTATCGCAAACGAGCGTCGTGAAGCAGGAAAATCCTGGCAAGCGCAAAGAAAGCAAATGGATATAAGAAGGTCGATGTCGAAGAAGAACAGAGAGACAAGAAGCACGCGTGCACAGTAATAATATATGAAACGAGTGCATAGTTCGCCAAACAACAACCACTTTTATGATAGAGAGTTGATCCTTCCCCCCCCCTCTCTCTCTCTCTCTCTCTTTCTCTTCTATTCGTAGATATCGTGCGGTTTTCGAGTATATAGCTGATAGCTAAAAAGAAAATAGAATGGAATGGCTATGCAGAAGGGATGAAAAGTGTAGCAGAGCGAACCGAAGAGATGGCCATTCGTCATTCCATGCGTGAGTTAAGACATAGAGCTATGACATAGTTCTTAATTTAAGCGAAACCGAAAAGGATGAAGGACGCGACGCAACAGAGATCAGATAGACGAAGACAAAAGTGTCCGTGTGTGCTTTACGAGCCATAGTCCTTCCTCCATCAACAGAGAAGCTACATACGGCTCTTTTTACCAGCCGTAAATTTAATCAAGCCGCGATTGACGCATGAGGTGAGGGAGAAAGAGGGTAAGCGCTTTAGGCTGAGGCTTTCAATCAATGTCTAGACCGTCCTCTTGTCACGAAAACTCGCACTATATAGTCCTGATGCATCCCGACGTCAGGAGGGAGGGCAACAAGAGGGTTAAAGAGGGAGGAAAGAAATTGATAAAACGTTATCCCCCGAGGTCTCAAGAGGCGATAAGAAGAGGGACACCTTGAATACGATGCGTGTCATTACGTTAACCATGGGTCCTCGATAAAGTCAGAGCTTGCAGCAAATATGCGCGTTCGATATCTCCCTCGTGATTTATTGCGGCGAGGTGTTCATGCTCGTGATACACAACGGCGCGGTATTTTCTTATTATTGAATATTTCCCGGGAAATAAAGGTATATCTCGCGAGAGAGCAAATCGTCGAGGAGAATGTTAATTAAACCTTGAGGCGTGTTACTGAATTGATTCTCAATACTTTCATTCTTTCAATTAAATTTACGAAAGTATCTCTTCGTCGTTACGACCGGCCGAGATCAAAAAAGATTGCGAAAACATGTGCAAAAATGCCAGAATTCTTAAGTAATAAAACCATAAAATACAAATAGATGTAAATTTTAAATATACGAATGTTCGGTCCTACATTTCGAATAAATAACTTCTAGTATTTAATCGCAAGTTTATCTCGATTTTAAATAAATTTATAAGAGACACTCAAGAAATAAAAATCATTTTAATAATTAATAAACTTCGAACATTCAGCAGATGTTATTCGGTGCGACAGAAATATCAAAGATTTGAATGAGTTAAAGATTTAACTACTCGGTAATCTTGGTGGCGCGACGCCGGCAAAATTGATGAAGTGCGCGAACGCGCGATTATTAGCGATATACGCGCGCGAACGTGGGACGATAATTAAGAAAGCGGTATTACTATTAGGGAAATTCTGCATTAGCCCCGGGTACACGGATAAGGAGTCGCGGGAGTTATTCGATTTAACCGGGTATTACGAAACAAGCCGTGCCGCGAGATTATCCCGTAGTTTGCCCTACATATAGAAACGGCGGACTGATCGCGGAACCGCGATATCTGTCGCTCCGTGCAATTTCGAGGCGCCACAAGACGGAAATGTAATGGTGGAAAATCGATGCCCCATCCCTTGCCAGCCAGCACCTATCGTCTCCACCCCTTCTGCCGTGCCGCATTTCTCGTCGCCCTTACCATCCGACGTCTAGCTTAAACTCCCTCCGCGATATTCGAGTAACTTCCGCTCCGACGAAGCAACACGAAACTGCAACGACGTGTTTGGACGTTTGACTTACAGGCTCGGAAACTTGTTTATTCGCGTTACGAGGCGTGCGCCGGCGACGTGGGAAATGTATGGAATCGTCGAGAACTCTTACACAGACACCCTGCGCGAAACGGAAACTTCCGCCGCCAGCGCAGCGGTGAAATAAGAATCGCAAGTGGAAACGGCATTGGCGGCGTAAGTCATCGTCGCTATAAAAATACGTCATCGCCTGGATAGTTACATCGCGGTTTCGTCGATATTCGCGGGTAGTAGAACTCGGCGCGAACTTGGGAAACATTTCACGTACAACTTCTGAGCATGAAATGCCTCGGAAATTGCCGACATCCCAGAATCGCACCACCACGTTAACGTACTTTTTCTCCAAGAAATCAGACACTCGACTGTTATTGAAAGAAAAAAACAACCGTCTAGAATAAAAATAGCGACAAGCAATGTTGATAGTTCTGACAAACAATACCGCAAAATAAATTGTTTGGGCGTAACGAATATCTAGCTCATATGCCACTCGATGGATTGGATTGAAGGCAAATTTCATTACGAATTTCGTCCGTTCTTCCGTCGATTGCGATTTTGTCCCCGTTCGTTACGCGATCGTTGGATTCACGCCAAATTGCTCACGTCTTTCGTCATGCGGTTGCGGATTCACCGCCAAATTTTTCATGTCGTAGGGTGGACGAGGATCGATTACTCGCGATCGACGTGCAAACTAGCGCGGTGTCTTGAAAATGAGTATTCTTAACGTTGGCCGCGGAGCTTTTCCTCGCCGATAAGACACTGATTTATTACTCCGGCCGCTGTAGAGTAAACAGTGCTGCGCAACATCGAGCATTAATCTGTAACCCATTAAGCGTGCGTCGACTTTTAATTAATTATTTTCTCCGGATTTATCTCCCTTCCTCCTTTGGCCGGAGCCAAAAGTGCGAAGCACCGAAAATAAATGCGACTGCTGGTCTTTTTACTTTTCATTCCCGTCATTGATTCCCTCCGTGGCGCCGATGGTTCATCGACGATCGATCGTTTCTCGTCGCCGTCGATTCGAAAACTTCAGCTGGATGCGTAAAGTAGAAATTTATAGGATTGCTAGCGTCTAATGGATTCACTTTGCGTCGCGCGAACGCGATGAATCGCGAATTTTATGAGTCGCGATCAAACTAAAATTTTAAATCACGCGCATACGATTATTCAAAGCAAAATAATTACGCAACTACGATGTAATTCTACGTCTCAAATTGTAATAAATAAAAATCACAATCTAAACAATATTTATTGTACCAAATTGATCATTAAAGTCAAAACGATTATCTATCAATTTTACATTTAAAAGTTTAAAAAAATAAAACAATGTTACGTAAATATACACTAGGTTTTCTTACTTTCTGTATGTCATAATTAACGTGACTTGAAAAATTATTTATTACATACACATATACCTCATAATGGATTTATTTAGTATCTCTCATATCTCTAATAAGAAAATTCTATTAAAACTAGGCTATAACCTTTAAAGAAAAAGACGATTATTCACGCCTTATTTTATAAAAATAAATGTGCATTCTAATAGTATGACTCTCCTAAGGTATAAAACTAATTGTAAGGCATTGTAGATACTCTGCGGGGATATTTCCATTTCCTACGCACAATTTCGTTCTCTCCGCGAATCCTGCTTTCGTTCGCGCTTTTTGTCCGTCCTATGCTTTAAACGGAGAACGTCAGTCCGTCAGCTTTAATGCCTATTAGCCACGTCGGAAATTGGACACGCCATAAAAATTTCAGTGTGGAGAGATGACGAGGAGAGAAAGAAAGAAAAAAAAGAGAAAGAGAAAGAGAAAGGTGAGATCAGGGGAAGAGAAGAGACAAGAGGATGAAACGAATGAACGAGATGGATGATACGGTCGACGAAGAAGAAGAATGGAAAAAGAGGAGTCGAAATAGCTGAGAGTGTCAGAAAAAAACAACTATAATGTGAGAGGTGAGAAGGAGGCAAAGGAGAACATGAATGTAGGAAATCTCGACGAAAGCTCTCTAACAAAGACGTTTCATATTTTTATATTTTGGGGTAGACAGAGAGGTATTCCGAGCTAAGGTTTATGGTACTATTACTCTGTTTGTTATTGCGGCAAATGTTACTATCGCGAAGTGTACAGAGCCGAAGGAGAGTCGTCCCCACAAAAAGAGCACGTTTGCGTGAAGACGTGTACTTCGTTGGATGGGCAAATATGATCTGTCGTCTACTATCTTTCTGCGCGAAGCATTGTTACGCTAGACAAACTCAAAACGACGAATCTTTTACAATACAAGAAATATTTCTCGTGCACGTCTAATCTTCAATTTGCTTTTTACGCTCAACACACATAAATTAACAGTTTTTGTCGAGAAGACAACAAATCATCAATACCTACTCACAAAATCCGTATAATATTAATATATAAAATGTATATTATATAAAATTAATATAAAATATTAGAATTAAGTAAATTGTCTACATATTGTATTAACGTGAAAATAAAGCGTCTATAACTTTGAAAAACATTATCCTATTAGACAGAAAACTCGAAAAATGGAGCAAAACTACAAGAATTTTTCACAATAATTGCAGAAAGAATAAAAGAAAAGCCAGAAAAGAGGATTAAAATAATCAAAAGGTAAAATGTTCCAAATTAAAGAGACCTACAGCAATGAAAAAAAAACTGGCTTTTAATGGAAATCCGATTCAAAAAATCGATGAGAAAGGAATAATCAAAAGAGAGACGAATATGAGTCCTAAGCACAATAAACGATAATTGGATGCTTAAGATAGATTGAGAGTTATCACCGAAGAAAAGTTAAACGTCATTCATTGAAGACTGCTGCAAACAATATTGGTAAAATAATCCAATTATTTCCATTTCTAATTGAATCGCGTGACCAGAAATATATTCTAATGAATACATTCATTTCCATTCTGATACCAATATTTCTATACATCATAATAAATATATTTTGGATATTGTATTTCACTGATCCGCTGATCTAGAATCTTAAACTTAATAATAGTGAAATATAATCAAAATAAAGATAAGATAAATAAAAGATATTATTATAACTTTATCTTCAAATTTTTTATCTCTTTAAATAAATTCACCTTCATCTTCCCACAATTTCCTGATATTAAATTTTGCTTTATCTTTTTTTTAAATATTGTTATATTACAATAGAAATTTCATTTAATGATTATGCTATCTCTCTTTTATAATCTTATTACCATAATAATGAAAATAAGAATAATGAAGATAATGAAAGTTTTATTAGAAATAGCTGAGCATAAAAGCTTCTTTCTTGATAATGTTAAAATTAAATAGAACGCCATACAATTTCGATGTTCACACGTTAAACTTCAAGTTGATTATCGTTTTCGATCTTGTTTCACATCACTTGACAAGCGACAATCCGATAAATTTCATTACTGGATAAGCTGAAGCTGCGATATAATCGTATGTAGAAGCAATCTCGGAGCGATTAATGAAACTTCTCTTGTCTCGAATTTCGTCATAATATAGGAACTTCTCTTCGATACGCGAATAGAGTCGATCGCTCGCTCAACAAAAGTTTTCAAGGGTTATAAACTTCCACTTTCATATTTTTATACGGTCTAATAAATATCTTATCTTCATCAAGTATCGACATTTTATAGCTAACAGACTTGGGCCGTGGAAGAGGCATTTGCGACGATCTAGAAGCCAGAAATAAATGAGAGTTGAAAATCCTACGACGTCGATAACAGACTCTGAAATTAGCTGGCCGTACCGAATTCCCAATGGAGATTGAACGGGCTCGTTGCGCCTCTCCTATCGTGAATAACTACGTTTAGTACGCCAAGCGGTAAATGGGCTCGCCGGTAAATGGTCGAGTGTATACATATATAACCGTCTATAGAAAATCCCAGTAGCCCGGAATTGCGAGAAAACACGTGATAATTAAAGTTACAAAAATACGATAGTTAAGAGACCGTAGATTTGAACGAGAACGAGAGAATGGAGAAGAACTGCTGTCCAACGATACTTTCATTATAATTGTATCTTTGTAATTATCCATTATAATTATTACGCAACAAAGAAAAGAAGCAACAAAGAGTGTTTGTTTTTTATATTAAATAAAAATATCTCAAATATATACTGATCTTCCAAGTATCCCTCAAGGTTCAGAAAATATTCACAATATATACTATGGAGCAAAACGCTATATATGCTAGCGAATTAATCGAAATACTTGCCGTCGTCACTCCCTTGTGCTTAAACGTTATTCCAATGCTTTCAGGAATCTATCATTAAAGGATACAGACTGTCCAAGATGATAGGTACTATCTCTAAACTACAGGTACTAGAGACCAAACTCTGCAGAATCATAGTTCAGCGAAACTGCGAATCAAACTCTATTGAAGTTCAACTTCAACGATTAAACCGATACTTTTTTTGATGAATTGAAAATGTAAATATAACAATAAACCTTATTCGTCGTAGAGTTTTAAGTCTTAGGTTAAGGTAATTTTATAAATATAATTTTAAGAAATATCAATACGTGATAAAAATTCTAATATGTATAAATAAAAATTGTCGCTTAAATTTAAAAAAAAACTGTGCAATAAGCAGCAATATGTTCACCTACTTCTCTAAAGTAAGACTTCAAAATCTATTTCAACAAATTCAGCTGAAAGTGGCGAACTTACTTAACGCGAAATGTAATAACTTATCCATCAAGCTTATCAGTTGTACCGATATGTACGATCGATAGTTCGCTCGAGCAGATATATTCACGAACACGAATCTAATGCAAATCAAAGAAAACGTCGCGAGCAGAGAGCGTGATTGTTGGCGATACTAAGAACTCATCTATGAAAACGTCATCGTAAGCAAGGGAAGAGAAAGAGAGAGAAACACGCTTTTCAACGTGTGCAGCATTTTACGAAACCGCGGCAACCAGACATTGGTTATCGATTGAGAATGACTTTCACGCAAACGTGTCAGAAACGAGAAGTACGATAAACGTGATAAGAGGTACGCGACGATGTTAAAGAAGGGTGAGAGAGAAGGAATGAAAGGCAGGAAAGAGCCATGCGAAGAGAGCCTTCGCTTCAAAATTACAGTCTTCTGCTCGCGGCGACGATCGACGTTCCACGATAAAAGAGAGGGAACGACTACGATGATGACGACGACAACGACGACATCGTCGCCTCCGCCAAAAACGGCCGCGCCTGTTTCCCATCAGTTTCCCGCGGGAATGGAGGACAGGGGAACACTGAAAAATGGGGAAATAGAATTTAAGAGCGAGAAGAACGAAAATATCCCTGGATCGAAGACAAGGAAAGACTCGCGATAATTGAAAGACATCGCGCATATAACAGAACATTGCGACGTGAGAAAGAGAAAGGAAGAGTTCTGAAATATATCGCCTTTCTGACCTACATTCGTATCATTTGCGTATTCGGCAACATGGTTAACACGTTATCTTTGGCAAAATATACATACCGATTAAAGTACAAATCCACTTTTCATATCGTGATACAAGGCCAGACGAAATAATGGCAAGTTGTGAAGAACAAAAATCATAATTTAGTAGAACGTAACTGCGGATGAGAAAACTTGTATGGGTGCGAACTTGAACAATTATTACAATTTATTAATATTTCATATATTAATTACTCTATACTGTTATATATTGTATTACAATTTACTTAGAGACCTACTACTTCTCTCCTCGTACACATTTACATCGTCCGTTAATGCTGAAAATCTTATATTCTTAATAAAAAAAATTATTCCTCCAATAAAAGAATGCTAATAATTCTATTTTAAGAAACAAAGATCATTCTCGGAATGCTCATAAGAAGTTTTATTATGGTTTTATTAATGTAAACTATTTTGCGTCCGGTTTCAGAAACTTCGCCAAGTTAAGAAAGCGATCAACAAGCAAAGGAGTCCCGTAAACCTTGAAACTTATTGATTACTTTCTTAAAGACTCAACATTGTTAAAGTATTTTCCATAATGTAAACTTAATCCCATGGTTGATACCATATTACAACAGGTTACGATATTAATATACAAAGTATCACGTGTTTAATAAAAAATTTTTTCCTCTGGTCTGATTAAATTTCTTCCTCAAATAAAAAAAGTATGATTTTGACTAATTAAATTTCAACAATTTGTAACTAGAGAATAAAATCTTAATTTTTAATTCATCTCAACTCCAATTTAAATATTAACAAACTTTTGCCTTGAATTTTTGTTACCTTGAAGTTTCGTAACAGATTTTCTATTTAACTTCAAAAAAATTGCGAAAAAGAAAATAGTTTATTCAGCTCAGTTAAACATTCTCCACGTTAAAAACTGCAAATGTAAACTCGTAAATAAAACAAAGTCTGGAAAAGAAACAAAATAATACTAAATCAAAATTGCGAAATAGAAAGCGAGAGACCGTAAAAATGCAGTCTCACATGGTGAAGAGTGACACGAAAGAGAGACGGAATTATTCGCCACCGGTGTCCCGCCTCTCGAAATTGTATTCCTGAGCGACCGGCGATAGTAGTCGTCGATAAACGACGTTTCTCGATAAACCTCGAGAGAACATCGCTTTCGCCTGCCGATACGGTTACCCTATCTACACTCGTCTTCTCAGATTCTCAGGTCGTTTCTATTCTCGCCGGACGAAATACGCGTCCGACCGAGCATGTTCATCGCCAGCCGTAAGAATTCTGTTCCTCGAGGATGGAAAAGCCCAAAAACGGAAAATTCCGAGGACAACCAGCGGAAGATGTCTTCTCAGCAATCAGGAGGTCGTTTTCCGCGAGATGGACGAAATCCGACCTGACAAGCGTACGTTTCGCGCACGAAGGCGAATCGGAACGTAGCAGAGAAGCTGAAAATAAGCGGAGATAAAGAAAAGAAAAGAAGAAAAAAGATGTAGGCAGGGACAGCCCGCAGGGAAAAGCAAGGGAGTACGTTTGCTTCTGTACTGGAATCGGTGGATAGACATTCCGTCGTGAATTTTCCCTCTCGAGATTAAGGTATTAAGTAGAAGTAAATGAAATATTTTTGTGGTTTATCCAATTTATATAGCAGGTATCAAATAAGATTCAATTTGCCAGGGTTGGTTCTAATATCTTTCGTTTATCTTACCTTTATTTCTTATATACATTTATTTATCATTTTTTATATTAATAAAAATTCACCTAACGATATTTCTTAGAAATATATTTACTAAAATTGTACGACGATGTAGTTTGAACGAATAAGTATGAAATCCTACTTTTTCATTAGAGGCAATCGTTACTTTCATCGGATCGTACGCTGGCCGGAAGAAGAATTTTCGTTTCGTCATCATGCCTGTCGTTTGTGCGCCCGTAATAAAATTCACCGTAGTCCCGGGACCGAGCACGGGCCAATCAAGTTTGCAAAACTCAAATCTGATTACTCCGGCCTTTGAATCAGGAACAAAGGATGGAGGAGAAAAAGAGAGGCAAAGTTTTCATCTGAGCCGTGAGATCTGAGAGCGAATAACAGATCCTATGTGACGAAGAAGACTCTTGGATCCTTAGTCATGAGGATAAGCTGAAGAAACGGTGCATGCCGATACAATTCTATGCAGCTAGCTTTTGTTATTGTTTTTATTCCCAGATGAAAAATTCTCAGATGGAGATTCTCATTCGCCAGTTATTTGTC
>Ga0157363_1002639_pt1 | contig 15918 bp, 7 predicted proteins | sample AttsexASBM1_FD_111477 | JGI IMG/M metagenome (GOLD analysis project Ga0157363, IMG submission 111477) | Fungus gardens microbial communities from leaf cutter ant in Ribeirão Preto, State of São Paulo, Brazil - Atta sexdens ASBM1 | ecosystem: Host-associated > Fungi > Mycelium > Unclassified ...
GTGTGTGTGTGTGTGTGTGTGTGTGTGTGTGTGTGTGTGTGTGTGTGTGTGTATTTTATTAATTTATTCTATATTATTGTAATTTTTATTGTAATGAAGAGGACTCAAAATCTAGAGATTGAAACGTATATCATAGAATTAAGAAATAATAATTTGTTACATACTAAGAACCTGTGTCGGCTCAATAAAAGGCATTACCATATTTATATTGATTTATTTTTTCCGAGTCTTGTTACTATATTTAATTAATTTCGCTTGCGGTGCATCAATAGCTCTCCCTCTCTTGTTTCTAAATTCACCTATCTCATAGAAGAAGTTCACGCTAGAGTGAGCTTCGGAATATCAATGTTTCGAAATATCAATGTTTTCACTGTTGTGATAACATATTGCTGACTAACTGAGGCCTTACATAACGCGACGCCTCGGAATCACTAGTTTCAGTCTCCGTCGGAACAGTCTAGGTCTCTCACGCCTCTATTTCTCGTTCCGCCCGCTGTTCAAAAAGATACGGTCACGATGACATCAAAAAACACAATTATGGACTCAGACTGCATGACGTTGACGAGATTCATGCTGGCGGAGCAACGCAAGGCACCAATAGCGACCGGTGACCTCACACAGCTATTGAATAGCATACAAACTGCTATAAAAGCTGTCAGCTCCGCCGTGAGGAAAGCTGGTATCGCTAACATGTGAGTAAATCAGTAAATATGAGTTTCCGAAATTGGCTCAGGACGAAAACTAATCTCGCCAACGTTTGCATAACGCGCGCGTGGAATGTATGCGATTCATCGTTTTTCGCATGGCCGAATAGGCGAAAAAGGAGCAGCGCGAGAGAAGCGGAAAACATTTCGTGATCTCGTAAACTAGACGTCCTAATGGCACATTTAAGCGACAGAGATAGAGACACTTTACGAGATATTCAAATTAATCTAATTATAATTTGTAATCTTCATGAGTTCGAAACTACGCTGCTTTACGACTATACATTTTACATTTTACGCGCAAATACATCTTCCGACTTGCAACGGTTTAAGTTCTTGTCACTTTGTGACAAGATCGCTTTGTGACTGTCAAATGGAATTGGATTTTCATATATTATATCCGACGGATGTAGTTTATGCGATTTTACATTTTCACCCGGCACACAACGGTCAAAATTTAACATGCGGAGAGACTCGGACCAATACATGTACAATGTGTAAAGTCTTCGTAGTGTCGTGGCTAACGTTTACTCTCAACTGGCGCACGTCTCTTTATTTTATTCAAATGTATTCGGTTAGTAGTATAGTCTCATACATTTACCGTCGTGCTCAAGCTGCCAATACATGCCAGTAAACATTAATCTCTACGCCCTGACAATTCTGTAACCTTGCATGTAAATAACATATAAATGATTTCCCATTATTACAGTGTCTGCGGTACACACCACACAGCATGAATAAAACAATTTCATGACTGGTCGCTCTCCATCGACCTCTGAAACAAACTTGCCTTATCAATAATCTGACGGAGATTACGCTTTGAACTGTATGAATTAAAATAACCGTAATATGTTAAGATAACCGTATGTTTATACAAAATTAACTTCAAATTTTTGTAACGTAATTAAAAATTATTTTTCCATATAATTTTCTATATAATTAAAAATTATATTTCTTATTTGAACAAAGTTCATTTTCATAGTATCTATTGAATTATTATCTATTGAATAAATATCTACTGAATAAATCATCATTTTAAATTTGTACAAAACAATTGATTCTAATGATAATTTATTTTCTAAATAAAAGTTTTATATTCCTTTTACAATCTTTAATGTATTTATTATTTAAAAATATTACAAAAAAACAATGTCTTTTTCATTGTTTTTAAATAATAACTTGTTCCACAAATTCTTCCTTTAATTTTATAATAATTTTATTTTTTTTTCATAGAAAAAATTTCAACTGCCCGTTTCAAATATTAATCGAAACCTTCTGTATTGAAGTTCGTAAATCTTCCCTCTTGAAAAGAAAGTCTTCTCTCTTGAAAATTTTAAATCTCTGGAGAGTCTTTCCTTCAACATGATTCAATATCTATACGTTCAAAGTTCTTAAAAATTTCTACATCTTATTATTAAATAAAGATAATATATTAAGAGATATAAATATATCATCTTATACACACGTTAAAATATTATTCCAAACAATTTTCAAAAAATTTAAATAATATTTGAAATTACTTTTATCATATATTTTTGTGTAATTGAAGTTCTTCAAGTCTATTACCAACCAGAACTAATGGAATCAGCTACGTAATGTTCGTTTAGGCATATTAACCAGTTAAACGCACACGACATATCGTTACTCATTCAGGTATGGCATCGCCGGCAACACCAATATTCAGGGCGAGGAAGTCAAGAAGCTGGACATCCTGAGCAACGAGCTCTTTATCAATATGCTGACATCCTCTTTCACTACATGTGTACTCATAAGCGAGGAGAATCAACACGCCATTGAAGTGGAAACGGAGAAGAGCGGCAAATACGTCGTGTCGTTTGACCCGCTTGACGGCTCGTCCAACATTGACTGCTTGGTCTCAGTGGGTTCGATCTTTGGAATTTACAAAAAACTTGAACAATCCGGAAACTCCATATTACAAACCGCTCTGCAACCGGGAAGAAACTTGGTTGCGGCCGGATACGCTCTATACGGATCAGCGACTATGATAGTGCTCTCGATCGGTCAAGGCGTTAATGGATTTACGTACGATCCAGCCATTGGAGAATTTATACTGACCGAAAGAGACATGCGTATGCCCGATAGAGGCAATATATATAGGTAGGATAAAAAGAAAAATGTTCATTTCTACCAATGTACGCATATAAGATTTTACAATCAGAGCCTGTACTGCTTGCTATAGTTAAATCAGGTAAATGTAGGTGATTTGGAACAGTGCAGGTAACTTGGGACAGCATACTTTTGTTAAATTCAATCGTAGTATCCATCCATTTTCTAAAAAAAAGGGTTTCTAAAAAAAGTTTAAATTTTAAATTTTCTTTAATGACTCATGAATGGATATCATGACTGAATTTAACAAAAGTACATGCTGTCCCAAGTTACCTATACGGATCTAAGTCACCTACATTTGCGATATTGATGCAATAGTGACAAATTATTGGCCCAGTATTGACTAAGTATTGGATGACAACTTGGCCTAATATTGGTACTGATTCAGTTTATTTTAACCAGTCATTTGCCAGTGATGATCCAGAATTGGTAGACAGAATCATGACCGTCAATTGACAGTCTTAGCGTTGATTTCATTGTAAGTTGCTAGCAACTCTATATAGATAAAGTAATTTTAATCTCAATTTAACTTTTTATCTTTTTCTGTTCTAAGACTTATAACTGTAGTTCTAGGACTTATTACCGTCTATCAATGTAATTTAATTTTAATCTCGGTTCAACCGGCTTCAACTAACTTCATCTTTTTCTAGTTTTAACAATTAAAAAAAGATAAAAAGATAATAAGTTGAACCGAGATTAAAATTAATCTTCATTGAATAGAAACGGGTAATAGAAAAAGATAACGAATAAATTAAATTAAGATTGATCCTTATACACGATTGACTCATTTGTATTCTGCATATTTCTAATTCTTTTCGAAAAACTGGGAGCATTAAGTAATTGGTTGTAAGTTATAACATTTATATACAATTTTAAGTGCACGTAAGAATCACTTAATAATTTTAGTATATTTGTTAAAGTGATGAAATTTAACTCGAGATACGAATGATCCATCGTATGAAGTAAAGGAAAATTATGTGTACTAAGACTCAAGAAATACATCAAGCCAAGAGAAAGTCAAATAATAAGTTTATCTTGACGTCAGTTAAGTTAAAATGATGATTTTTGATTATAAAATTGGATTGTTTATAGACGTTAAGAATCAAAATAAAGACATTTTAATTTTTTGTTGTTTGTTTGTTTCTTGAGGGGTTAAAGTTCATCTACATTAGATTATATAGAAATGGAGAAAAGAGAGAGATAAAGAAACGAAAGCTATGGAATGAAATATGCTCGGCAAACAATTTCGATGACTAACATCCGCATCGCGAGAAATGCACCGAAATTGCCACGAGATTTCGAGAAATTATGAAATCAAATATAGTCAATGTAATCACGACAGAATCAATATGTTCAGTTCAAATTAACTTTTTATTACACGACGAAATTATATCTTTTTTGAGACTCGGTCATTACTGATCGCACTGAAATCACGTATGATTATTTACAGTATTAATGAAGGCAACGAGAGTACGTGGGACTCGTCTATTAAGGAATATATACGTTCTAAGAAATATCCCGCAACCGGGAAACCCTACAGTGCCAGATACGTGGGCTCCATGGTCGCCGACGTACACAGAACGATTAAATACGGCGGTATCTTTTTGTATCCTGCGAGCAAGAGCAATCCCAATGGCAAGGTAATTTCGCGATGATTTTCTGAACTTTCTGTCGAACTAATTATTTGATGAAGAAAACAAATCAAGCACAATCAACACAAGAACAATCATCAACAAAGGAAAAGAACAAAACAAATACAAAAACAATGAAAACAAGACAAATCCAACAGCAATAATAACAGTATATTACGATATATTTCACGTCATCCCATTTATCTTCATCGCAGTCAATAATGTTTTCTTTTTGATTCTCTCTTTTCACTTCGATTATTATTAACACTTCTGATCTCGCTCTTATCATCACAGACGGATTGAGTAATAATATAACCCGCTGTAGAAACTTTGCCTTATAAACAATTGTTTACCATTTATCCGATAAACGTGCAGGAAAGTATTGGACTTCAAAAATTATTTTATTTAGGCACAATATAAATATCTGGTTTAAACTTAAATTAATGCATTCCTGATTTCTACATAAATTTCTGTAAAATTTATCGAATTTCGCGTATTATTCGTCCCGATAAACGTAAACACGATTACAGCTCTCTATCAGAAGACCGATACCAGAGTCAGAATTTTAAGAGAACGTATTTATCGATAATCAACTTACATAATATTACGCTTCAATTTATAGCATTATTTACGCATAATATAATATTATTATAATATTATTAAATATTTTTCATCTATTCTTACACATCAAATACGAAAATTTCATAATAAATCAAATTATCCACTGAGAGAAAAGTGTTTGGTAATTGGTTATGATTTTAATTGCATGATAAAATAATTGTGGTCAGAAGCTCCATTTTTATGGTTTTAATGTAGGTTAATGTTATATATAGTATAACTTTATATGTCTCTTCTCTTAAAAAATTGTATTATATAATAATCTACGATAATTTCAAATATTAATATAAAGATATTAAAATATCAATAATAAATAATAAATAGAATAAGCATTTTTATTCAATAAATGCAATCGCAATTATAGTAAATGTAACTATTTTCTCAACCCATTCGCTTACTATATTTATTGATAATAATACTAAAAAATATATTAAGAAAAAACTTCGGAAAAGACTAATTTTCAAGCAGTATATATGACTATATATTATTACAAATATACAGTTGAAAAAAAAATGACTATAAATTATAATTAAATTATGATAATTGCAACCATTCTTTTCTCTCAGCGTGCGACTGATATTCATTTCGTAATTTCATAATTCCAGTTACGACTTCTGTACGAATGCGTACCGATGGCTTTTATAGTTAAGGAAGCCGGCGGTCTGGCGACAAACGGAAAAATTAATATTCTAGACATCGTTCCGGAAAACATTCATCAGAGATCACCCATTTTTTTGGGCTCCAAAGACGACGTTAACGACGTAATGACGTTTATAAGAAATAAGGCCGAGCGATGAAAACGAAGAATCTCTTTCAAATGTTTATACAATCGAGCGTTGCACATCACTTTTACGACAGATTGTTATTTTGTAATATTTTGCAATAAAGATTTTATTAAACTATCTACGTTTTAACTATTTCATCAAATGATTCCACAGTTTAAATGCCTGAATAATTCGTTATCGCCGAAAAGTAACGCCATACGAAAAATAAATTAATAACAATTAATTAGTAGAAATTATAGTCACACAGCGCAGAAATGTAATAAATCTCACGTCATCAAGCGCTTTTACAGGTGATTACGAATAATTACGGGTGATTGTTGGCAAATCCGTTAAATCCGAAAATTCATCATGTTCTCGCGGAGACTCGAATTACGCTAAACGTTAACTCGTCGGATTATTTAATTTATTCGGCGCACATGTGAATCCAAATTAATCACCTGTATTCAAAAGCATCATTAATGATAAGAAATACTGTCGAACGACCATATTAATATAGCGATCTCGTTAATATCTCTTCGAGGAACTCACACTTACATCAAACACACACGCACGCGCACACACACACACGCACACACACACACACACACACACACACATGCACACACGCACACACGCACACACGCACACACACACATATAAATCTAACATACTAGATTTATATATAATATATTTATTATATTTACACAGACTTATACATACATCATTATAAGTCTATGAGAACTTATTCAATTGGCGCACACGCTGTAATATAGAATCGTAGTTTTTTTTTTTTTTATAATATACCGTACTTCCGTGCGTACTACTGTCACTTGCCGGTGTAAATGCAATGTAAAATGCGATCGGCACGGAGCCGTCGCAGCATCGCGTCATCGGTCAAGCTTAAGCGATGTCAGACAATCATTTCCGTTCTTCCATCTGTATAAGCGTAGCGAGACGGCGGGCGCTGATAACGTTGCTATTTATTCTACACGCACGCCTGGCTCTCAGCTTAACCTCTTCACGGCGTGCAGCCCGGAATGCATCATAGGAGCACGACCGACTATTGATCGGCCGGTCGACAGTGCGCCAGCGCAAGTCGAGGCCCGACGAGGTATTCATGAACGCGAGCCGCCCTCGGCCTTAGTGCGTTTGGTCGACATTTGGCTGCCGTTATGTTCGTCACACGGAAGCACCCTTAGATGCTGCCATAATGTCCGGTGGTACGTAAACGTTTTATTGAAATAAAAATTGCCGCATGTTAAACGGTCCACCGCGAAATCGTCTTTTTTCTCCTCGAGTCGGCAAATCGGCTCGTTTCACAGCCGTCATATCAGTTATACAGAAACGCGATATGACGCTGATAAGTTGCTTTTATAAGAGTCTATGAGTCAGCTATCGAAACTGAAAACGCAATGCGATGCACATAGTTTTATGTTATATTCAGAGATTCGAGCACGATTTTTCTTAATTATTGAGTGCTAATTGTTTCTATAAAAGATGACGAGAGAAGATTTATCTAGATATAGATATCGCGATATTAATGACCGTTTATTTCGCTCAGTAAGACAGGGATTATATCGGCTTCGCGACGCTGCCGGAACAAGTGCACCGGAAATCGGTGAAGAGGGGCTTCGAGTTCACCCTGATGGTATTGGGTGAGACCGGTCTCGGCAAGTCGACGCTCATAAACAGCCTCTTCCTCGGAGACCTGTACAAAGACCGGCGAATTCCAGATGTGGCGGGTGTGTGTAATTTCTATTTTTGATTAAACACGATGTCTTCAAGGACTAGACCATCGTCAAATCCGTTTGCCCTTGTAAATAAAATTATACTCGCACGGAGAAAAATGGATACATTAAAAAAAAATTACTAAATCTTAATATAAAAGGTGAGTCTGATAAAAGGTTCACCACGTTTTTCTTGAAAACGAATTAAAAAATAGGGGGAAGACAGCTATTATCAAAATTGTAGGATAAATAGAGGGACATACTTTAATGACCTTGAGTAATCTTAAATGTCCTTGGTTTTTATACTATCAATAAAAATTTTTTTTAATGGGAAGAGATATTTTTTACTGGTTCTATTGATGATGTTCAATGAGCTGAATATTAACTTTGCATTAGAGTATCTTTTCGAAAATTCAACTGTTATCGGGATATAAGTTAAAATGAGAGACTGTTCATGTTAATAATAAATAACGATTCAAGAAGTTAAAAGAAGTCCAAGCAAACTTTCTATGAAGACTACAGACATGTCTAAATGAATTTTTAAAGTTTTATTGCAATAATAAAAAATTTGTTCCAAACTTTCAGTCTGATTTATTTTGATTATATCTCGATAATAGTTGAATTTTCAAAAAGATATTCTGATGCAAAATTATTCAGCTCATTGAGCACCATCGATAGAACAAACAAAAAATATCCCCTCCTATTTTAAAATCTTTTTACTGTATGAAGTATGGAAATTAAGAAGTATTAAATTAAATACATTCAAGTGTCCTCCTACTTACCTTACAATTTTGATAATAGATGTCTTCCCTCTACTTCTAATTGTTTTCGAGAAAAACGTGATGAACTTTTTATCAGCTCACCCTATATTAATATTTGTATATTTCTTTGAATAATATTAAATAAATATTAAATAAATATTACAGTAAATATTTTTTACTGAATAAGTAAATATTTACTCAATGAAGAAAATCACAGTTAAATCAAATTAATGACTTTTGTATTAAATACATATATATTGAGTAAATATTTACTTAAAACTATATTTAAACAAATATTTATTAAAATTTAGTATTTTTTTAGTGTAGGCTTGTAAGTCTAAAAATATTCCAGCTATTTTTGATAAATTTTTGTCTAAAGTAAAAAGATATGGAGATGTAAGATAAAAATACATAACAACCCAATAATACATCCATTTAAATGATTATTACTCTATAAAGTAAATTATACTATTCTTAAGATTGTAAATACAATCAACTTTCAAGATTTTATACTTATTTATATTTTTCAGGTTTTTTTTTTATTTTTACTTATTTATATTTTTCATTTAAATTTTATCAGGTTAACTTAATATTTGCCGCTAAGGCAAAAAATATAAAGTAAATTCTACTATTGAAATGTATGATAATTTATAAATTAATAATAGTAACAATTGTAGTAAAAAATTTACTTTACGAAATGTAAAAAGTACTTTACAGTGTGACTATACAACGATCGTTCATCATTTATCAGAAAAGTAAAGTAAATTTTACATAAGTAAACGCCTGTCTCTATAATATGGATCTGTCAATTCTATAAAATTTACTAGAATTTTAGCGCACATCACTTTACATTTTTCTCCGTAACGTGCGGTCGGAATCGGAATAATAATGACACCGTTTGATCGTGATGGAAAAAGGAGCTGTAGCATTACTGCAAATGGTCGCTGCTCTGAAATCTTCCGCATTCGCGAGTTATTGACACGCGAAAAATATTTGATCAACTTACATAGTGGGTAAACCGCTCGTCCCGATCTCGATGAGGAGTCGATAAATATTCATCGTTCACTTTCAGAGCGGATAGCTAAGACCACCTCCATTGAGAAAAAGACAATGGATATAGAGGAGCGTGGCGTTCGGCTTCGTTTAACGATCGTAGATACGCCAGGTGAGAAATATTGATGAATTATTAATTTTTTTATGTTAAATAAATTTATATAAAACTAAATAAAGCTCACTTGTTATTAAACAATATAAATGTGATATTAGAGTATATGATCAATAGCCAGATTACAGTTGCTAAAACATAATATTTCAAATAACATCAAATAAAATAAAAACATACGTTTCGATCAGAACATTCGGACATTATCAATGTTGTTACTATAAATATAAGATTATATCCTAAATGGTTATAGTTATACTAAACGACTGTTATATGTAATTATATATAATTATAGTCGTTCAGTATAACCTTGCGTATATAACCGTTTAGGATGTAATCTTATATTTATAGATAATAATATTGATAATGACCGAATGTTCTGGTTGAAACGTATGTTTTATTTGATGTTATTTGAAATATTATGTTTTAGCAACTGTAATCTAGCTCATACTCTAATATCACATTTATACAAATTTATATATTTTATTTAGTATATACGTACCAGTAGATACGTTGAATTAATTTTTATAAATAAAGAAATATTTTTGTGAATAGCAATTTCGTGAAATTGCTGCACTGAGGAAAAAAATAAATCAAATTTTAATAAATATCCTTGTAAAAATCTGTTTGAAATGTTTGAATAGCACTAAAATAATATTTATATTTATTTACGATAAATAAATGTGTGTCCCAAATAAAAAAAAGATAAATTAAATCAATCAAATTATTGGATAGTAGACCCATAAGTTTCTAGATTCAAAATCTAAATAGATTTCGTTCTCTTCAAACCCTGCAGCTTTTATTTGAAACATTTATTATTAAAAAATGCATTATTCTCGAGACATTTTGTGTTAAAATAACCAAACATATGTGTGGCCTAAGTTAAATACAAAATCCCAAGATGTAACCATCTAGAATATTATGTGATCTTCCGATTGATAACATTAAGTTTTTTTTATATCATTTATAATATAATAGAGCACGTTCCCTTGTAAGACTCGCTTTAACTCAATATGGCCTTCTTCATTAATTTGTGTCGTACATTTTTCGATCTATTTTCATTTAAAGTTGATTGTTCTATCTTTGGATAAACTATAATTTATTTAGTCGATAAACAAAAGAGGAAGCGAATAAGAGAGTAAGAGAGTGAGCTGAAGTTTATCGAAAGGTAGAATAACCCAGTCTCTTAATATTGTTTCCTCACGATTTTATGAAATAATTTTATAAATGTTGTACAAATATCGTTCTATAACGGTACCTTTCAAGGATTCGGCGATGCGGTAAATTGCGAGGATACGTGGAAAGCATGCTCGGCTTACATCGACGAGCAGTTTCGCCAATATTTTACGGATGAAAGCGGATTAAATAGAAAAAATATTCAAGATAACAGAGTACACTGTTGTCTCTACTTTATACCGCCATACGGCCATGGGTACGTGATAATCCAGCTTCATATATATTCTAATTTACAGGATTAAAAATAATTTTTATCTCGCGAGGAATAATATCGAACGAAATTATTATATCAGACTCAATTACAGTTTTAACTTTAATACCTATCTTTCTTTATAGCCTCAGGCAGATTGATCTCGAAGTATTAAGGCGTTTACATCGGAAAGTTAATGTCGTTCCTGTAATAGCGAAAGCGGATACTTTAACCACTCACGAAGTCAAAAAGCTGAAGGAACGCATTTTGGCAGACATCGAGGAACATGAGATTCAGGTAGCATGCGAAAAGCTTTGGTTAGGAATTTGTGAAATTAGCACGACATTCTATTAATATAAAAAAAATAATTATAATTCCAATAGTATTTTTCATAGTTCTGTACAAAAATAGAAAAGTTCTGCATTGCTCCAAAAAAGTTTCTCTAAATGTCGTGTTGATTTCAGGTATTCAAAACTTATTTAAAAATATGTAGCCGCCGGAACTTTGTTTAAAAATAATTTGAGCATAGTACTCTCTTAGGATTTCTCTAAACGAGGAATTGCGAAATAATCAGCACTTTACCTTCAAACTATGTTTAAATTAATATTTAAGGTCTAAAAAAGTTACTGATTGTTGGAATTTTATTTTCAAATTGCATGCATTGATGGAACTCGAATGATACTGCTTACGTAACTTGCCAAAGTACTTGGTAAATTTTTAACAAAATTTATTGTTTTCTTGTACTTTAGAAAGGGAGGTGTCGTACAGATTTGCGAAATTAATACATTTTTTAATTTTAATTTTTTATATAAAAAAGGTGGAGTTTTTTTTATTTTTAGAACTGTAGAATTGTAAAACTATGAAAAATGCTAGATTGAAACTGCAATTTTTCTATATTGATACAATGTCGCGCTAACTTCACAAATACTTAGATTTTTCATTTTTAATATAAAATAACACGAATTTCGCAAGTTTATACATTGCAATATTTGGTAATTATGCTAAATAATTTTTTCGTGTTTTCATAGATATACCAATTCCCGGATTGCGACAGCGACGAAGACGAAGAATTCAAGCAACAGGATAAGGAACTGAAGGCGTGTATACCGTTCGCGGTTGTCGGAAGTTCGACAGTGTTGGAGGTTGCCGGAAAAAAAGTTCGAGGCCGGCAATATCCGTGGGGAGTAGTGGAAGGTGAACTTTTATATTCTACATAAAATTAATATTTTCCAATTATACTGATTTCACCCATTACCGTTTTGAGGTAAGTATAACGTTAAAAAATAAAATAAAATTGTTAATAAAATATTTAGGAAAAATTTATGTGATTGTTATTTCATGTGAGCAACAACTTTGCTCGATTTACATAACCAAAGAATTTAATTTCAATTATTGTTATTAGATAAATCTTCACTAACGAACTACTATGAAAAAAATTGAGAATTCACTTAGGTAACATTAAAGTAACATTAAAGAAATCATTCATTCGGAACAAGGATTTAATGTACTCGATGTCTTCACAATTACAAGAATTTTCAATTAGATTGTTAAATAGGAGCTGTATCAAAAGCAATTAGGAATTTAATTGATAAAAGAGCTTTTGAAGCATAAACCTTCTGCGAGTAAAATCAATTAGCGTTTTCGAAAGCAGTAGGGATTGAATACGTTAAAGTACCTCTGGCTTTCGCGTGCCAGTGCTTGATCTTTAACATTTCGATTCCGATTGATCATAGTCGAGAACCCGAAGCACAGTGACTTCGTCAAACTAAGGACGATGCTAATATCGACGCATATGCAGGATCTAAAGGACGTCACGCAGGACGTTCACTACGAGAATTTTCGGGCCCAATGTATTTCTCAAATTTCGCAGCAAGCGATCCGGGAACGGAGGTATTTACGCATGTAAATAAATATTGCATTTCAGTAGGTATATATACAACAAACGGACGCTTATTCCGCGTTCGCAATGCGTACAGGACGCCTCGAAAGCGCCGCGTTCGAAATAATAATATTTTTATCTGCGTTTCAAAAGCTTTCCTTGAGATATAAATAATATAATAATGGATTATACTATTATATTAATATTGTTTCCTTGAATATTGAACTCTTTCGAGTGCGTTTTGCATGATTATTAAAAGCGTCTATCAATAATAGTTTCAAACTACTTTATAATGATATAATAATTTAATGAAGATGATAGTTCAGAGATGGTATGATAATTCAGATTAGTTTTATACCATCCAGTAAAAATTGAAAAATTGTAAGATTGATTCTTTCGTAAAATTGCACGGTATTCTTTGCTTTAATAATATATATTACTTATAACTTAGCTTTATTTGCATTTGATAAATTATTTGTAGTTCCAAATAATCAAGAATAAAAATATGTCTTTCGTATCTTTTTTACAGCAAACTGAAAAGAGATTCCGGGCCGCACTTTGAGAATAGTATATCCGACACGGACAGACTTCTCTTGCAGAAAGATGAAGAGGTGAGCATGCAATTTTTAACGACCGTATTAAGTTTTTTCCAGAGACGAATTTCAGAAGTTAGAATTTCAAAAAGTATTTTGCACTGAGAACAAAATTTTTAATATTTAAAAATATAATTACATTTTATTATAATTACTACTATCATTACTACTATAATGTTAGTAATAATAACTGCATAGTTTTATCAATAAATAATATGTATAATTGAAATGATAATAATTATAGTTAAATTATAGTAATTGCATTTTTGTAGCAATAATAACTAGAATTATAGATCTTTTCATTATCATATTCATTATCATATATTTGTTAATAAAAATATACATATAATTATTATTACTAATATTGTTGCAATAATCATAATTGTAGTAAGATGTAATTGAGGAGATAGACGGAAAGGCCTAATAACAAAAGCTTGATATTAATAAAAATTAAAGTAACTTGCTACTTTTTTATTATATACAATTGAGTACAATATCAAATGAATTTATGTAATGTCTTTAAGAAGTTACAATACTTATATGTTACAATACTTCTCTATTACGATCAATATTACATGAAAAAGCTTGCCGGAAAAAGGGCCTAGAATTGTGCCTTTATTCCGCTCATCCCCTCAATTATATACTTACGAGTACAAATTCCTCTCGGTATAGTATTATTCCAAGTAACGTAAATATTTCAATATTTAGTATTAAAACAGACGTATTTTTTTAATATTACATTTTAATATTATTACATGTTTCTGGAAAAGTTAATTTTATTCAATTCAATTTTCCTGAAATATTTTCTCATGCCGCTCACTTTTGCAGATACGAAGAATGCAAGATATCTTGGCACAAATGCAAGAGAAACTCAAAGCGACCGGTCAAGTTGGAGGAGGAGGTGTTGGATTGCGAGGCCGCGTGGGCAGCCTCGGTAATGATCTCGATTCCGCAGACGTGGACAAGAAACGTAACAGTATTATAGACGTTTGAAGTGTAGATCATTCTCGGAATAGACGTACATCCGGGATATAGGATTTTCCTTCCCGAGAGATCTGTACATATTCGTCTGATTCTTAACAAATTTCTCTTGATGCATTATATAAAATTTTCGAGATTGTAATATTAGCGAATTCTTTACATATTATATAAAATATTAAATTTGCCTCTATTTTATAATAAGAAAATTAAATGCATATTTGATTAATTAAAATTTAAATAAATTGAATTTGTCTCTATAATAAAATTAGATAATTAAAGTTATTAATTTCTTCTCGATTATGCGCTGTCTTTTATTATCGTTTTGGAAGGATAGATAAAATATATAAAATCGCAAAAGATTCACCAATGCTTATTCGCCGAATATTTGATCAAATCGAGTTTGTACAGATCTAACAACTATACTCTGCTAATGTCGATGATACGTGAGATCGGAATGTGTTTTATACTTAACATGCATAGCAAACATGCGTAATCGTATTAAAAAAATCGAGAGATATACAGGAAGTTTTCGGGTTGAATTATTAAATTGAAAGTATGAATTTAGGACCTCAAAATAAACAAAATTTTATTCTGCGAATTTGCTTGAGAGAATTTGATTAGCCTTCTTATTTTAATTTTGTTTAAGAGATATTGACTTTATATTTGATTATTGTAAAGCAATAACGGGAATAAATCTAGATATTTCGACATCATTCATTCTTATATTCTATGACTTATTTGTGTTAGAAATAACAATTTATTCAAGCTTGTTAAAAATTTTTATTGAATTTTTAACATATTCAAATATTAATTTAACGCAATATAATTATGTTATTTGAATATTTTCTTAATGTCAAAATAACACAATTTATGAGTGAATGAATAACATAAAAATAATATATATTAAAACAAATTCTAAGGTAAATGTGAATAAAATATGTATTAATTTAATAATTTATTATAAATAATTTTAGTATCAAAATATGCTTCCACAGTTTGCTTAGAAATTATATCATCACATTTTTTTATATTAATTTTTTAATGTTCATTACTTTATGACATAAATTTAACACAAAATAAATATGTTTCAAAATAACAAATGTTAAAAATAATTTGGGACACGTAAAATTTTTAATACAAATATTCCAACTGTGTAAGAAGTCACTGTCTGTTAAACGAAGCGTTTGCGAGTAAACTTCCACAGGAAAATTTTGTTTGCTTTGAGGTCTTAAATTTCCATATTTTGGCGGTTTAACTTGGGAAAACTGTATGGCTGTGTTCGCTTTGACATTTACAGTACTTGTGAGCACCAATTATCCTTATTTAAAATTTAATAAACAACAAGGATGAAAGGACGCTTGGAACATTATAAGTGCCAAAGCGAACACAGTCATATACACATCGAGCATTCGTAAACCGGACGTACAATTAATCGCACAAACATTGAAATCGGTGGAGAAATTCTCCCGTTCAGTTTGCTGTTTAATGTTAGGAGATCCGTAGTCCCAAAGTTACGAATAAAAATTATTACATAATTAGAATTAA
>Ga0157363_1002640_pt1 | contig 15918 bp, 9 predicted proteins | sample AttsexASBM1_FD_111477 | JGI IMG/M metagenome (GOLD analysis project Ga0157363, IMG submission 111477) | Fungus gardens microbial communities from leaf cutter ant in Ribeirão Preto, State of São Paulo, Brazil - Atta sexdens ASBM1 | ecosystem: Host-associated > Fungi > Mycelium > Unclassified ...
ACTTCAACGGATGTATTCTTCTCGACAAAATATATAAGTATATATTATTTACAGTTTTTAAGTGCTTATTAAAGGGATCCTAAAGTCGTCTGTATTACCGATTAAATCATATAATTTTTCTATAACATATTCTTTTTTCTTTTTCAGATTCGAAAAATCCTTTTCCAGGATTAAAGTATACCCATACCATAATACGGATTTGTGAAGTAGAATATATGCCGAGAACGATCAAAAATTTCAAAATTGATATATTTTTTACCATTTCTTAGTGTAACACGTCTTAAGTTGTCAAGTGATAACATTTACTTGATACGAAATGCAACCAACTTACGAAATAGTAATTCACAAACATGTTTGCATGAATAAATAACATCGAGTTCTTAGATTTAGACGCTTTATCGCGACGAATTTGTTATACGAAAATTGATAGGAATGTACGACTGCGTGTATCATACAATAAGTTGCGTGAGTGATATTGGTATAGATATTGGTGTATACATATAAAGACACGTTGATGCATTGGAAAAACAACGACCTCTAGTGACTTCGTCGAAATTCGAGCTTCACTTTAGGATCCTCTCAACATCAGATTATTAAAATATCCTTCAAAAAGATATCTATGACTAATATCAATATTATTAAATTATTTGTCAATTTAATTTGTAATATTACTACTCTAATTCTTTTTATGATTACATTTCAGATTAAAAAATTGATTTCAGCGCGCAGGATTGGATATATACATATATAAAATTCACACCGAATTACTCGTATTTATAAGCACAAGATCCCGCTTAGATCATATAAGGTTTTTGTTTCTCAATTGGACGTTCACATTACGGTCTTAAAAGACTATTTAATATTGAAATATACACGGTTTGGCTGAAGTATCTAAAAACTTAACTTAAATATGAATTTGAAAATAATTTTATTGAATTATTAAAATAATTATATAGGAAAATAATTACATAGGCACTTAAGCATGGCATAATGAAAAATGCTGCAAAATCTGTTTTGACAATCTGTAGCGACCAGCTTGAATGTCCCATACAATTATTTTGATGATCCAAAAAATTATTTTCATATCGGTATCTATCTAAATTTTTTAAACATTTCGTTAACACAATTCCTTTTATGTAACAACCCTTGTAAAAGTTGTGCTTCTGCAGTTGATTAACGAATACATTTCTATGATATAATATATTTTTATAATGCAACAATATATCCTACAATTTATTTGTCACTTTTGTTTATACATAAAACATATTAAACAGAAGAAGGAACAAGAGAAAAGTGTTGAGAACAGATTCCATGAGAATGATCTGATTTTGCGTAATAACATTGCTAAAATGACAATATCTCGTTACTTAGATGACCATTACTTGACCTCTTACTACTCTGACGATGGAAAAGGAGAATTTGGTTTAGCATCGTTAATGCCCACTGACGAGGATGCATTAAGGGCGGGATGCAGCTTGATTAATTGAATTTTCTCTCTCGTATTATAGATTATGTTCTCCCTATACAAAGGGAGAAGGGAAATTGCCCAATTCGGGTTTGGTAGTTGCAGCTGACAATGAGCTTAAACATGCTGGATTATACAACGAATTCAGACGCATCTCATTATCCCTATTAAATATTGCGATACATAATACAATAGAGCCAACAATAATATCGCCAATTATGAGGTATTATTGTACACAGGAAACGTAAAGCAATTCAATAAAAATATTACATCGCAGTAATAGCTTAAGTATAACGCAGATTCGAACACTCTGTTCACGACACAAATAGATTCAGTTACGTTATATTAACCCAACATCCTCCAATATCTATTCCTCACCTTTCTTTACTTTATCGCAATGGCTTGGTTGCTCTCATTTTGAATCTGATTCGAAATCATGTATCAAACTAAATGCATTAATTGTGCCACTCTATCAGTTATTTCTGTACTGTTTACATTTTATGTATAAGGGAGAATGGGACAAATTGGACCTATTTACAGTTTTTCCTCTCTATAAGGCGTAAATAAAGTCTGATCATAAAATCAAAGGTGCCGTTGGAAAGATCGATTTTAATTCTTTTCATTATTGCTTCAGATCATTTTGATGTACCTCTCATCTGTGTTGAACTCTAATGGAAAATGTAAAAACGCTTTTTCCGGTCCGATTTGAAATTATTAGTAATTACTACATACTTATTTTTTTAAAAAAATATTTCCAGACATATATCTATATACATATCTAGATACATTTTGTATATACTTTAAATTCGCCTTTTACAGAGATCATCAGCTCATCTATCCAGTTTAGGAACATGGTGATGTTAGGTTCCTTCATAGAATAATTCGAGGATCAGCAGATACTATTCTGAATAAAGATTCTCTCTTCTTTTTCTGATCGTGCGGATACCTGATCGCCCTAAGGTACTTAAGGTATCTAAGGTACTCAAGGTACAAGCACAAATAACCTGCCGCGCGTCGTGCAGCTGCACCACGCAACCGCGACTGGCGTACTCATGGCGGGATCGTTATTCGTCATTACAGAGTTACACGCTCGAATGGCCGACGTTACAAATTATAGAGATGGCCACCCTCCTTCCTTTCGTCTCCATCCTCCTCCTCTCTCTCTCTCTCTCTCTCTCTCTCTCTCTCTTTCCTCGCCTCTCTCTCTTTTCTCCTTCGCTAACTCCCTAACTACCGTTCGTGAATAAGCGACGACGACCATCGATATCTCTCCTCTATTGCACTGGTTGGAATCGCGAGAGCATTGTTATCAGGATTATCCATATCCGCGACGACTCGTCAAATTAACCAAAACGCCACTCTCGTGACGCTCGACAAACCCTCGAGCCCGTTTCGCGCTGCGAGGATAATCTCCCCTGTGCTGTAAGGGATCGTAATACATCGGATTGACGTTCCGCACTCTGATGCTGTTACACTGAAGCTCTTTGTGGATATAGAATAAATGCGATAACAATACAGCGAATGTAACGTGCGATATTCTACGGTTATTTCTTAACGCATTTGTGATGCAGTATTAATTTAATGTATTCGACATTTTCGATTATGCATTTATAATTGTGATCGTTATTCCTAATGACAAAAAGCCACCGCCGTGCTATAATTACAGGCCTGTTCTTTGTCGCTGCACTGGATTACGTTAAAATTTTCTATCTCGCTTTTGCTAAACTTTTCAACTTTTCTTTCCAAAGAGAAAAGAAAAGAGAGAGGAAAAATGAACCATGCGCTCATTTTTCTTTCTTTTTCCTCTAATGTGAAGAGAAAAAGAAGAAAGATGAGCTGAAAGCAAGAAGCTAAAAAAAAAACAGATTTCTTTTCTCGTTGCACTGAACTGTACTAAATCTTTTTGCTTTTATCAAATGTCAAATATATATTTATTTCATTTTAAATGCGACGAGTGTACACTAGTTCAACCATAAAGAACTTAAAGTGAAATAGGTATTTGCTTAATATTTAATGAAAGCGAGAAAGAAAGTGTTAATGCACTTCAAAGCAGTGATAAAAAACAAATCTTTTACACTTTCCGAGTTTGCCAAAGTACATATTCGATCTTTAGATGCGAGTCTTCCGAATAATTTTGTATAAAAACTGAAAAAAGGAAAATTATTTCATTTTATCAAATAAAATAATATTAAAAAATAATTAAAAAATTTAAACACATTGCCTTTGAAGAAAAAATTTAATCAAAGATATTGGGAATATATTCTAAGAAAAAAGAGATTAGTATAACAAGAGAATTTCAAAAATCTCATGCATCCAAAATTAAGTTTGCTATTTATTGATCGACTGCGTCTTAACTTTAATTACGATGCGGTCTCGTAGTTTACCATGAGATTACTTAGACGAAACTTTGCTTGCCATTAACGCTCGATAACGATCCCTCTCGCAAGGCTCTAAATCTCGATTACATGTATCTTATTACAATTCCCGGAGTATATATTAAACATTGTTCGAAGTTTAATTTATGCACATCACTTTTACAGAATTTTAGTTTAATATTTAATTATACAATATACACGTATATCAAGAAATATGTTATATAATATTACATATAAAAAGTTTGCAAAAAATGATATTTTTCTTTTCCATTTTTTAGATCTTTAAATACATTAAAAATTTATTTTCTTAATACCAATATTTTCTTAATTTTCTTAATTTTTTTAAGTCATTGTAATTTAATTTTTTTTATTTTACAATCCCTACTAAACGTTAAGTATGATTTGGAGCATAATAATTATACGCGATTCATTGTACGATTACAGAATTACGAACAGTTTACATTCTCGTGCATTAACACCAAACAAACTTCAGGTCGGTAATCATTTCAAAGGAAGATCTCAAGAATGCGAGATAGAAAACGACGAGATGAAGAGAATAAGAGAAAGAGAGTATATCAGAGGCATCTCCCTTTCTCTCATTCTCTCTCGATGTCAAACATAGGACGTAGTTTCCACAGGGATGCTTCCGCGTAACTTCATTCGACGAGCGACGCGCGACGGCGGCATCCCAACGGCATTCGCCGCTTGCACCATCGCAAGCTCGTCGGTCCGTATCTAATTAGTAATTACGATTCATGAGAGCGGCGAGCTCCGTTAATCCCGCATCGCTTCTTGCTGCAGCTCGTCCGAAATCGCGAAGGCAATTCTGTACGCGCAAAACGAGCTATTAATGGGCGACAGCATTAATTCACAGGATTAATAAAGTGAACGATCGCGCTCGTCACCGATAATCTCTCAACTTTAACAAACGAGCATGGTTGAGCGATCTCTTTCTCGAGGGAGAAATTATCTCGATCTAATTTACTCCACTCGTTTAATTCCGCTTTGTATATTAAAAATGAAACTTTTAATTCTCTCTGAACATCAAAGAATAATTTTAATGTCTCCCGAAAAAGTAAAACGCAATTATAAATTCCATGTTTCAGCAAGAGGGATTTAATAACCTGTTACCGTGCTATGTAAATGTATTTATTGCTCGACTAGTGTACTATGTGAATAAAAAGCTGGAATGTTGGTTTCGCGTATGTTTTGCTCTCTGTTACGGCAGTGGTTTCCAAACAATGGGGACTGTTCCCTTTATAAGAGTGCATGAACAAAGCTGCGCGATAGGGGAAACTGGTCGTCTTTTACAGGAAAAAAGAGATATTGAAATAAAAAATTCTTCGTTTTCATGTTATAAGCGGCATATATTTGTGTCAGGATTTAATTTAAAAAAACATAAAAATCTATTGTTTTAAATTAGAAAAGCTGTTCTAGTTACTAGCAAATTTTTTACAAAACAAAATTTGCAAAATTGCATCAATTAAATATGATTTGTTGATAAATATGAATTTGATAAATATGATTGCAATTTTACAATGTAAAATTCTCCAAGACTTTATTATTATGTATATTCATACGTAGGTAATAATATCAATATTTATGGTGCTCAAGATAAAAATTTCATTTGAGTACGAATATCGCAATGTATTTTAACGCTTTTTAACTATGCAGATACAATAGTCCGTTGCAAAGCAACAATCGAGAAAATAAACACAGCAATTTATACACCAGTCACATGCTACCCACTAAACCTTTCTTTAAGAATTGGCGTTAAGTTAAATGATTTCAATGTTGCAACTCTAACACTTGCCCACACACAAATCTTTAGTCATGTAGTACTGCGTTATCTCGCAATCGATGAATCGATGAGTTCATTCGTCGTTCGTTTCACATATTGTAATTTTATGTAAACTCTTTATGAATATGCGACGCAATATTATAGCGATTCTTAATTTTTTTCATATAAAAACTTATTTCTTTTATTTTTTGTTGCTTTCAAATGATAGTGAATATAACTATAAATTAGATAATAATGTCGTAGAATGTTTGAAATTTGTAAACAAATTTCCTGAGAATTCCCAAATTTTTCGGATATTTTTGTTCAAAATGCCAGATAAGATTGGAGAATTTTTTAACAAAATTTTAAAATAAATTGAAGTGCGAACAAATAATTATATATTAAAAATTAATAGACGACGGATTCCACAAAAGACTATATTTATTATTTTCTGCGTTTGAAGCTACGGAATTAGATAGCATATTATAGAATAGTTAAAATATCGTTATATACCAGTGAGCTATTTTCTTATGCTGAGTAGATATTATCTTTTACTGAGATACAATATTCAATATTTCAAGATACAATATTTTCACAATGAAACAGAATTTAAATTTAAAAGTAAAATTTTTAAGGATAAAGAAGATATCCTTTGAAAATTTCGAATAGTAAACACCCCGTTAAATAACACCCTGATTTTTTTATAAAAACACAAAAAGAACGCAAAAATGTATATATGTACGTAAATATATGATTGTGCTACATTTATTATATAGAATCTTATTATACTTATATTTAATTGATTGTCAACATTTTGCATTATCAAGAACAATTGATCGAGAAATAATGTTCTCAAAAAAAAAACATAATTTAAATTTAAAAGTCAAATTCTAAAATTTCTGTGAGTGTCGATAAAATTCCATGAAAATTCCTGAAAAATAATTTCTGCTAAAAGTAAAAAAAAAATCCCCTGAAAATTTCAGGTTTTCTAGGTAAACACTTCATTAGATATAACATTAAAAAGAACCAACACATCAAACCAATATGAAAATGAGAAAAACGAGTTTACATAACAAAGCAGTATCTTCTAAATCGGAATTTCGAAGACACAATTGTTAAATCTAATTGACTGAGGCAAAAAGGTATTAAAGTTGAAGGTCGAGAGCTATGGAAATCCTGTATGGTGGTCAAAAGATCGATATTTTCCGCACAATATTCCCTTATTGGCACGCAAATTCTTCTTGACAATCCTGATCAAAGGCCTACTACACCATCGCATATTTCGATGATGATCTGTATGCGACATATGCAGGCCGCGAATGCGAATTCGATCTCTCGATGGACCGCAGCTGCGGCTGTCTTCAAAGGAGAATCGCGCCATAAAATTGTAATATGGTCGATTAGCGCGCTGGTCGACGAGGAAAACATCACGGTCGATCGCGCGAAAATCCAACGACTGTGGAGAGAACGTTTCCATTAACGAGCAATTAAGAGTTTCATTTTAAACTTCGTTTCACAATTTTAAATTTCGTTTGATCGCCGACTTCATTCCGTGTGCTCAATCTTCTACTTTGTAAAAAAGTCATATCGGATGTAAAAGGATTCATCTATCATTTCGTTAAAATTAATATAATATAATTATACATCATTTTTGTATAATTATATTATATTATAACATAAAAAATAATAAATGTAAGAATGTATAAATATAAAAATGTAAATTGTATACTGGAAATCATCGTAAGCTGCAAGGCAAAAGATTAAAATAAAAATAAAAAATAGAAAACTAACATAGAAAATAAAGCTAAAAAAATTAGTAACATAACGTAAAAATAAAACAAAATCAATATTTCTTGAAATTAAGTATAATATGAATTAATTTCTACGCAATATACAAATTAATTATATAAATTTAATGTAATTGTGAAATATAAAAGTTAATTAATATAATTAAAACCTGTTAAGCATACAAGCAAGTAAGACTTCCGCCTGTGATGTTGGAGGAGCTGTAAATAAAAATGACGTGTAACAGTATAGTATTATTTTCCATACGAACGCAAATATCCGGAAATGTATCTGAATATTGTATACGGAAATTATTTAAGATGCAGTTTTACTCGGTAGGAACACTTTTCTTTTACAGATGACTCTACGATGCAGCTTCCTGCTTGATACGACGAAAATCTTTCTACAAACTGGTCATAAATTAAGGCGACGACGTAGCGAAACTGGTTCGATAAAAGCATTTATTTTAATTAAGATCGGCCGTGCCTTGTCACCGATGTTTTCATGTATCAATCTGAATTAGTGTCGTTATGTCAATGCTTTGCGCAACGTACTTAACTCGTGAAATATGTATGGTACACGTTTCTCGTGTCGAGAATTAATGGTACACGCTCCTGGAGAACTGACGTCGCGTTATTATGACGACGCCAGGTCGATATGATGCGAGAATATCGACTTTGATCGAGCGAGATTGAGCACGCCGGTTTTTACGACGGTCCTTAGATTATTTTTATCCTGAATCGATTCTACGCGAAAGTATCATAAACCAGAGACACACTATAAACGAGCCACAGCACTGTTCCATAAATGTAACCCATCAAATTTCATGTGCAATATTTAAAGAATGTATCACATCGTAACGCCATCGGGTCGCCTTTAGGGATCAACAATGTTTTATCGCGAGATCTGGTGAACGATCAGTGAAAGATAAAACGATGGGCTTGTTATTTTCAAACTGGGGTACAAAATTAAATCTAATAATAAATTATCTTCAGCATAAAGCGGCACTTATTAGCGACATCAATCTATTATTAAAAGTCAATCTAGGAAGTTCAAACGTCGCATGCCTTAATTTTTCTATTTCAATATTATTGAAAAATTCATAACGTCGAATTGTAATCCAAAGAATAAATTTTAAAAATATGAATCAATTTCAATTATTGTAAAAAAATATATATTGTAAAAAAATATAAAGAATCATAGGGCTAATTAAAATATTTATAAACGACCATATAATTTGAAAATAATGAAACGGACAGCATCTTAAGCAGCATCCTAGGAATAAAAACAAAGAATTCCGAATCCGAATCTAAATCAGCTTCATTAATTTTTTCACTTCTTGCTGTATTTATTTTGTATATTTATTTTGTATGCTGTATTTATTTTGTATATTTATGTATTTCGTCTTACAAAATACAAGTAAACATCCAAAATAAATACGGCAAAAAGTATTAGGGCCGACTGGCCAGAAAAATTAACGGAGTCGATTTCAAAGAGATTTTCAAAGAGAACTCGGGAACTTCGCTCTCGTTTGTAGCAGTTAGGATTGGTTAGGATGCTATCTTCTCCACTATTCTCAATCTTATGACGATCGTCAATTATAAATTTAATTAACCCTATTTCTTTTTATTTATGGATATATATGTATACAGAGTATAAAAAGTCTGGAAACGGTTGAATATCTCGAAAGCAAAGTATTTTTGAGAAAAATGTTTCAAAAAGATCTATTCACTGATTACATCCGCTCGACCTTGGGTGGCGTCGCCAAGGTCAGATCAAGGTCAAATTGATTTTTATAAATGGAACATTCTATTTTGATGCCAGAATCTAATAGCTGATGTCAAGAGCTTTTCAAAAAATTATAATAAAGTTATTTTTCATTAAGTGCTTTTTTAATTATAAGATTTGAAAGTTACAATACCGCCGGCATTAACATCATGCAAGGTGTCCGATGGTTAAAATGTCTTGAATATTGTTTTAGGATCATGTCCTGGATAACATTTAAGAAGGCCATTGTTAATCAAGGCCATTGGAAGTTATATCAGTTATTTTAATTTTTTAAACTAAAAATTTTTACATAAAAATGAAAATAAGAGATACAACCTTCAATGACTTTGATTTTGACAAATGTTATCCAGGATATGATGAGTTTTTTGAAAAGCTCTTGACATAGCTATTAGATTCTGGCTTCAAAAATAGGGTGTTCCATTAAAAAAAATCAACTTGATCTAACCTTGATGATGTCACCAAGATCAAGCGGATGTGATCAGTAAATAGATCTTTTTAAATTGTACAACTTTTGTCTGAAATATTTTTTCTCAAAAATGCTTTGCTTTCGAGATATTCGAAGATTTCCTTTTCTTAAAACTGTTACTGTATGAATATATTCGTAAATATCAAGTCATCGCTTAGTTGTCTCAATTATTTCCCCTTTATATTTTTAATTCAACATTATACATATTAAAAAATCTTACTCTTCTGTTCCTTCTTATATATTATAAATGTCGATAATCTTCGCAAAAAGCGTATGCACGCATGTATGCGCTACATTCACGCTCGCTTGTACGAGCCCATCTCTTCTTTCTCTTAGCACCTCTTTACCTCACCTCACCTCACATCACCTCATCTCTCCTCTCCACTTCTTTCCTTCTACCAGCATCGACGATTATTAGCGATGCACGCATGCAATGAACGATGTGCATCTGCCCACAAGCTGGCGGCCGGCTGGCATTAAGCGGAAAAGCAGGACGAGGATTTATGTCGCGTTCGCGGTCGGCGACGCCAATATAAACGACATCGTGCGCCTGCTAAACGGCCGCGGATTCCTCGGTGGTCCGATCCTCTCTTCGGAGCACGGGGAACATGCGTCAATTTACGCATTGCCGTGAAATTGCATCGGCGGCAGTCGCGAACCATTGTAACTACGACTTGGTAACGCGACGTGCCGCGAAAAACGTTAATCGCACCCGCAAAACAACGTGGCACAAAAACGTCGACCATTCTCGTAATATGCAGAATTTATGGCGGTCAAACAGAAAGTAATAACTATGATGCGGTTTCGGTACACGGTACTTCGTCGTACAGATCCAAATTCATTCGTAAGCGAATAAGCTCTTTGGAACACATTTCCTTCGCTTGCTGCGCGATCGATGCTATAAATTACTTAATTAAGAAAATTAATTCGAACAGTTGTTTTTAAAAATTAAAAAAAATATTTATAATAGATATTTACGGATATTTTTCTTAAAATGTATTAAGAAAAACGAATTATTTATATACAGTTGGACAATTTATTTATTATGTTAATATATTTATTATGTTCAAATTTAATTCATTTCACGTGTTCCAAACAGTCCACCTGTGTTAATTTAACATAAGATAAATATGTAAAAAGTAACACAAATATTATGTAAAAAGTTAACACGAAAAATGTAATACTGATACAATTTGTAAGAAAATTTTGGAAACATATATTTCTTTACTAAAATTAATTTTTATATTATATTATATTAATAGAATAAAAGTAGTATATAGTTAATAGAATAAGAGTAAGTATGTGGGATAAGCTACTAAAAAATACTAAAAATAGAGAATAAGGGCTTATTTTTTTAAATAAAGCACTATAATTTGGCGGCAATTGATGAAAGTTGCTGCAATTTCTATTAAGCGATAACAAGTAACAAACTCGGCAAGGCATATCGTTAATACAAATATTTATTTATTTTTATTGCGTCTGGAGATTCAAAAAACTTTATTTAAAAAATTTAATTCTCACAAGATTGTAAGTGTTACTAAAAGTAAGTTTTTTTAAATTAAGTTTTGCTTATGTTATATAGCTTTTAATAATATTGCATGAACAATATTAATTGCGATTTTTACAACTTATTTATTCAAGACAACAGTCAAGGGAAGATTGTATTTTCCATATAAAGATATGCAGGTAATCTGGAAATACGGTAATGTCTTGGCGCTAAGATATGGTGCGAGACTGTTATTGCTATCATTATATTGGAATTAAGGATTGAGAATGGGTTTGTCGCGAATTTCTTGTAAAGAAATGTTTATATTTTAAAAATACCAATATTTATTTTACATAATAATTTAATAAGATTCAGATAAAAATTTAATTTGAAAACTTGCAGTAATATTAGAAGCCTTTAAAATGAACACCTATAAAATCGTTCCCGCTAATGGGGCTTAGAAGCCGAGTAATGAGCATTTAAAAATATACCAAAAAATCTGAAAACGTCTCGGAAATATCTCGGAAAGTATGCATTTTTGAGAAAAATGTTTTTATATAAATAAAATGTATTTATTGGTTTGACCTTGGGAGGCATCAACAACCTTGACTTGACCTTAGCGATGCCATCCAAGGTCAAATCAATAAAACCAGTAAATACATCTTATTAAACCCTGCCATTTTTATTTAAAACATTTTTCTTAAAAATGCTTTCCGAAATATTAAATGCTTTTCGGCTTTACAAATGTTCATTTGGACTTCTCTAACATCGGTGCAAAAATCGATGAAGAACAAAATGTAGCCTCTCCTTGTAAGAATAAATTGTAAGAATTTAATATAAAATATTTAAATAACATAATCACAAAAATTCAATACAAAAATTTTAATAAGGATCGATTTTAAAATAAATGTTTTTATTGTGTAAAGGAAAACGATTGATGCGCGAACAAGAAGTATCTCTTAAATTCTGTCTGTTCACATGTGACTCATCTACTTGCCGATTTTCAACGAAAATGTCACTGCAATAGTGATCAACAGCGACGAAACAGATGTCATATCGTTCGACTATTGTCAATCTGGTATCAATCAGATATTAGTCATCATTTACAATTATGCATTGCGGTGCAATGGTATTAGCGATAAGATCGGTAAAAAGTGTATGACAGGCATCTATTATTCGCGCTGATCACTTGTTATTGATCACAAGTCTTGTAACTGAGACGGTGAGGTTTTTAAATAATGGGATTATTCATCGATGGAAAAAAAGAGAATTCGAATTTTGAAAAAAATTCTACCAATTTTCTAATGCGACAATGGCTGACACAGAAAGAACAATGAGAAAACCTCGCTGTATCGATTCGCTCTTTCTTGTTTCCGAACTAATTCGTGCTGCCTTTGTTCAATTGCATCCAGCTAGAAACATCTTTGTACGTATTTAGTAAGTTCCAACGTTTTTTGTTCTTGGGGCGTATTGAATGCATTTGGGGCATTGAAGACACTTCATTTGATGCATTTATTTTAAGAACAATAGGAGATGAATTTCAAATCGCACTAGAAATTATATTTGTCACTAATATCAGAATTTTATTATGTAATCACTAAAAACATAAAATAATATATCTCTTATCATAATCCATATTTTTATTTTAATGACATACTCATCCAAAATAAAATTAATTCTATAATTTGAAATTCTATGATCCTAAACTCGAGATAATTGATTATTGAAATCTGCAGTGAAAAATCTATTTTCGAGAGTTACATTTGTCATTCAGAAAGTTATCATAATTAACAATTTAAGACATCGAAACAGATCGCAACATAAAAAAATAAACTCCAAAATAAAGAAAAATAGCGCACGTTATCACATAATATACAATTATTATGTCAAATTAGTAAACTCTTAATAAAGTTTATTGACATAATATTATTGTCAACAAATTTTCATACAAAAATATACTTTTTGTTTTTAGGTTTATTCTCAATTGGCACACATTGCAATTTATTTAGCGATGCAATTATTGCGAGAACGTCATAAATCGGCCTTATCGAATCAACCAAAACTCGAATTCAATAGCGATCTTAAATTGTATACGGGTCATTAAACAATAACATAGTGTTCGATCACGCGTCAAGCAATTGGCTTTCGCACTCAACGTGTCATTTTATGAGCCGTAGATACTGAATCGACATGTAGTAAATAAAAGAACAATCGAATCATCAACCAATTTCACGCACGCAACAATGCATCCGGATAAAACAGTCGGATATATGTGCATAGGATAGTCCACCACAAAATGACACATTATCTGAGAATATAAATAAATTGTTGCTTAATAAAACTGTCATAATAAAAATAATTTCAAATAAATATAATTACGAATAACTTCTCATGATTACTAATTAATTATCAAACTTTCATTATGTATTCACTAAAAATACAAAAAAACATATAATATTCTGTTATAGCCATATTTTTATTCTAACAAGATTAAATTCATTAAAAAAATTAATCGTACATACAAAGAAGCTTGGACCATCAAAATAATTATGTAAGGACGCTGGTTGCTAGAATGTTAAAACTTTTTACAGCATTATCATCAACGCTTTAAACGTTTTATATAATTATTTTGATGTTCAACAAAATTATTTTCAAAGTTGTATCTAGCTTTTTTAGATATTGCAGCAAAACCATTTTTTTCTGTGTATGATCTTAAATAATAAACATAGAAGTATCGATTGTCGAATATAAAACGGATATAAACAAATTCTTTATTATTAAAATATTATTATGAAGATCAATGTTAACGATGAGTATCGACAATCATTTCGATTTAACTAGCTTCGATCAAGGAGACGACAAAAAAGAAAGAGGAGACTCCAATATCGACACTCCTCTCGATACGGTAGAGAAAGGAGACCGAAACTCGTTTCGGGAGTGCCCTTAGGGCCTCATCCGGAATAATTGACCGGAGAAAGAAGACTTCCCCGCCTTCACTCTCCTCCTCCTGCCACCTTCATCGTCAATGGATAATTTGCTTTTTACTCCTCCGCTCGTACGGCTTATCCGCATCCATTTTGATGCAAAGCCCTTACCGCATAGTTTGATATCACGTTCGATCACTTCGGCGACAGAAAAGAAGGACGATGACAGACAAACTACCATGATTATATATGTTTATACGCGCGATTGTAAAGGAGCATGACGCTTAAACTATACTCTCCCTTATCTGCGCATGATGCAATGAAATTTAAGAGATTTAACACGACAGTTTTCAAATTTTCAATAAATTGAACAATATTAATCCTTTCAGACCCTGCGTGTACATTGTAATGTGCATCACATTTAAAGGCATTGTCTGCTGAAATTATTTAAGTCTCGACATTATCTGAAATCAGATGTACATAATAATATATATGTTGAATAAACAGTCAAAATTTTGAAAAAAATTGTTTAGTATAAATTGCTTATTAAAGTGCCCTTGAATTGAATTAAAAAAAAATTGTTTAATATGATCCAATAAAATCAAGTCTGAAATTAATATTGTTCGATAAAATATAATTTTTTAGTTTAACTTAATTTAATTCAATTTTTCGTGCACAGGATGTGTTTATGAATTAATAATCTATTAATTTTGTAGATCTGACGATTTGCGATGTCAATCGTTCAAAAATTTCTTCATAATTTCTACTTCTTTCTAATTTATTGATAAGAAATTGCTTCGAAATTTCATAATTCGTGATAAACACGCGTCTAAGAACGAAAAAAAAAATAGTCTTTTCTGAATATTTTTTTTCTATACAGCGAAATGTTATAGCCATATAGCAAATTTAAATTAAATTACGTTTACCACTCTCTACTCCCGAACTTTATGTCGACCATACATATCTCGGCGGATCATCCTCGCTATTTCGACAGACAAGAAGAGCACTCGGTTTTTAGGGTGCGGCCTGCTATTCCGAAAAAGAGCATATCGTTGTCCCCCTCCGGTGCCATTTGGCCAAAATGGTCGTTGGAATGAGATTATCCAGTAATGGTGCGGGTGCCAAAGAAAGCTATACGGAGTGGGTCTCATATCTGAGGCTTATCCAAGTGGCTAACAATAAGTTAGAAACGAAGAGATTTGAAGTCCGAGTGTTCTTATTATTTAGTATTCTTTGCATAACTGATTAAATATATGTTTAACATTTAATCAGTTATACAAAAAAAATACTAAATGATATAAGAACACTCGTCTGATCTCGAATTTCCTTTCCAATTTAATTTGAATACAATTAAGGATGCTGGATCGATGGCCAAACTTGATCAAGGTTGATAATATAGATTTTTTTTAATTCCAAATTCTTAATAATGATAATAGTGACATCTTTCATTCATTTCTTATACTTATTATATATCGTTGTGTCTCACTCAACGCATTCATCTGTCCTTATCTAACATTGCAAGATTGAATCTACTGCTAGACTTATTGCTTTGTTTATCATTGCGAGTCTTCGCTCAGCATTTGTATATACGTCATTGAAAGATCAATATAAATCTTTCTTTTGAAACTTTTAATCTTAGTTTTATAAATTCAGTATTATTTGTACACGCTTAGTGTTGCATTGTTGTTTGGTCTATATAAGCTATAAAACTTTTGTATTAAGGAAACGTCTACGTTAGGTGACAGCTCTATGAGTTGAAAAAATCCTGACAATTGGCCAATCCAGCATCTTGCCTCTTGCTGAAATTATAACTCTGTATACGAAACTTTTACTGGTTCATATAAAACAA
>Ga0157363_1002641_pt1 | contig 15915 bp, 13 predicted proteins | sample AttsexASBM1_FD_111477 | JGI IMG/M metagenome (GOLD analysis project Ga0157363, IMG submission 111477) | Fungus gardens microbial communities from leaf cutter ant in Ribeirão Preto, State of São Paulo, Brazil - Atta sexdens ASBM1 | ecosystem: Host-associated > Fungi > Mycelium > Unclassified ...
CTCTTTTTCCAGAATGTCCCGTGCCTGAATGGCGCGCATGGTCATCAGTCCGGTAGATATAATCAGCGCATCATGACCATCGGTAAGCAGCTTCGCTTTTCCGACCTCAAATTTGTAATCCGGGAATCTATCCAAAATGACCGGAACTTTTCCGCGCAGCAGACGCATATAAACCGGACCGTCATGCTCGTAAATTGCCGGTATCGCCTGCTGTATATCGATTGCATCACACGGGTCAATAATGGTCATATTCGGCATGCCGCGAAATATCGCTATGTCCTCTGTTGCCTGGTGGCTTGGGCCATATCCCGTTGTGAGTCCGGGCAGCGCGCAGATAATTTTAACGTTAAGCTTTTCCTCCGCAATGGCCATACAGATGAAATCGTAGGCGCGTCGTGCAGCGAATACAGCATAGGTCGTAACAAAAGGCGTGGCACCTTCCCGTGCCAGTCCGGCCGCTGCACTCATCAGTAGCTGCTCAGCCATTCCCATCTGATAAAAGCGTTCGGGATACTCACGAGAAAAGATATGCAGATCTGTATAGGCCGCCAGGTCTGCCGACATGCCAACAATGTCGTCATGCTTTTGAGCGAGCTGAACGAGAGCATGCCCAAAGGGAGCGGGGATCGTAGCCTGTCCTTCTTCCGCGATGGAAGCAATCATGGCGGAAGTTGTCAGTTTTTTTGTAGTCATAGTGACCTCATCAAGTGATAATGGGTTATCAGATATGACGCTGCAGGACGTCCAGTGCTTGCTGCCATTCCGCATCAGCCACACGAATAAAATGATTTTTATCCCGTGTCTCCAGGAAAGGCACACCTTTTCCCATCAGCGTATCAAGGATGATGATGCGTGGCTGATCGCCCTGATGCTGACGGGCCGCATCAAATGCTTTGACCAGAGCAGCCAAATCGTGGCCGTTCACGCGCTGAGCAAACCATCCAAACGCTTCAAACTTTTTATCAACGGGCTCTGTAGCCATAACTTCCTGACTGTCACCATCGGCCTGCTGGCGATTGACGTCTACCAGCGCGATAAGATTATTCAGCTTCCAATGACTGGCCGACAGCGCAGCCTCCCAAGTCGATCCCTCATTCAGCTCGCCGTCCGACAGCAGGTTATATACCGCCGCTTGATTACCTTTTCGCTTGAGACCAAGCGCCATGCCAACGGCAATGCCTAACCCATGACCAAGTGAACCGCCGGTGATCTCCATTCCTGGAGTGTATGCCGCCATGCCGGACATCGGCAGGATGCTGTTATCGCTTCCGTAATTCTCAATTTCGTTTTCAGGAATGATTTTTGCCTGTATAAGCGCCGCATACAGGCCGATAGCGTAATGGCCAATTGATAGCAGAAAGCGGTCGCGCCCTTCCCATTCCGGAGCTTCAGGTCGGAACGTCATAGCATGGAAATAGGCAACGGCGAGCGCATCAGCAATACCCAGAGCTTGGCCAATATAACCCTGCCCCTGCACGGCACCCATGCGGAGGGCATGTCGGCGTATTGAAAAGGCATGTTCAGAAAGGCCATCCAGCTTGTGCATCAGTTCTCTCATCGGAGACTCCCCTCAATGATGTGTTAAATGGTTTACCAATTAACAATAATTCTTCCATAAATGTCCAATTGGCCTTTATTTTTAAATATTGAAATGTGAGATCGATCTCCATTAATGGTTAACCATTAACGAGATCCGATCACGATCATCTCTAGGAACCTGCTAAAATGGCGGCTGATTGCAGTGATAAAGGTCCTTAAATGAGAAACTATGCGAATATTCCTTCACTGAAGTGCCTTCAGGTTTTCGAACACATCGCCCGCGCGGGTAATGTGGTCCGTGCTTCGGAAACACTGGGTATTTCCGCTTCTGCTGCCAGCCATCAGTTGGCCAGACTGGAGAAAGCTCTGGGATGCCAGCTATTTGAGCGGTATGCGGCCGGCGTGAAACTGACGGGCAAGGGGGAGGCATACCTTGGAATGATAGGCATTCATTTGCAGGGGCTGATTCAGGCTACCAACGAGATGAGAGCATCCGGCTCACCCAACAAAATTCATATACACAGCTCGCCTACATTTGGCTACCTGTGGCTCCTGCCGCGCCTCCAGTCCTTCCAGCAACTGTACCCCGGCACGGAAGTCACTCTAGCCTGCTCCTATGAAGACATAGATTTCAGCTGCGGAGAGGTTGACCTAGCCATACGACATGGTTTCCCGTCGTGGGAGGGGTTTGACATAACGTCTGTTCGGAATGAGCGTATTGTCCCTATGGCTTCGCCGGATTATCTTGTTCATTCTCCAGTCAGTTCGCCAGAGGACCTGATATCACGCAGGCTGATATACTCGGAAAACACGCTACTTCGCTGGCCCGATTGGTTTCGATCACATAACATTGACCAGCCCGCCAAGCCTTGGCTTTTCAGATTTGATCGTTCATACATGAGCCTGGAGGCCGCCACGATGGGGCATGGCGTTGTGCTTGAAAGCGAGCTTCTGGCAGAAAAATTTCTGAGTCAGGGCAAGCTAGTGAAGTTACTCCCTGACAGCTTCAGCCATACCGTCAGCGCACATCACTTAGTTATGCCGCTCGGATACCGTAACAGGCCCAAGCTGCAGAGCTTTCTCAACTGGATCGATGATAACCTCTTCTCAGTTGGCAAAGAGCGATCTCTCCTTGGAACCGCCTTATACTAATGGATACCGCCACTTTTTTACCGAGCCGGATGCGTTTGTAGATAATGCCGATGAAAGAGACAAGATTCGTCGAAAAAGTGATTGCCTTTGCGCTTAATCAGGTAAATCTGCTTAAGTCCTTGCCTGAAGGCTTTAGCGAGCTGGGCAACTACGACGCCAAGTTTTATACCTTTAGACTACTTGGTAGTTTCAAATGTTGAGAGGTAATTGGTGAAATGACTTATGCGACAAGGCCAAGCCCAGCGTGTTCAACTGGGCTGTGATATTTAAAAAAAAATGAACCTATTTCTTCTGCCTAACTCTGTTATGAATAAGGGGCAGATCGGCTCACTTGATGGGTTCGACTTTAAATGAACGTGTCATTTTATAGCTGGTATCAGCGCCCAACCACTTGTCAAAAATCGCTTGCATCTTGCCAGTTTTTTCAAGATTTTCCAGTGCTGAATTAACCGCGCCTAACATGCCGCTTTCATCTTTTCGAACGCCAATGCCCCACACTTCCCGGCCGATTGGCGGTTGCAGCACCGCATAACCAGAAGCTTTGCTGCCAAGACGTGTCACCAGTTTATTGAACACCTCTTCCGAGGTACTGAATCCCTCGACCTTGCCCTGCACCAGTGCAGTAAACCCGGTGGTGATATCTTCATACCCCACGGCGGAAGCATCAGGAACCGATTGTTTAATGTAGTTTTCACTGATGCTGCCCTTTACAAAGCTGATGCGCTTGCCAGCAAGATCCTTCACCGAACCATAGTTCTTACTTTTCTTGGCGGCGATAATATTCGGGCTAACGTAATACGCATCTGAAAAACCAACCTGTTCAGCGCGTTGTGGCGAGTAAGCCAGGCCTGCAGCCAGAATGTCCATCTGTTTTTGCTGCAATGAAGGAATACGAGCTTCAATTGAAACCGGTTTGATTTCAGCTTCTACACCCAACTCTGCTGCCACCGCCTTACACACATCCACGTCGTACCCCTGTACAGAACGCGTAGAAGTATCGGTGTAACCGAAAGGCTCAAAAACGTCGAGCACGCCACACACCAGTTTTTTACTGGATTTCACATCCGCCAGTTGATCGGCATGCGCCTGGTGAGCGGCCATAGCAGCCAGGCAGGTAAGAACCCCAAAAACAGCTTTAGTACGTTTTTTCATGGCTTACTTTCCTAATAATGCAGCGAATGAAATTTGCTGCTGAGTGGTTATCTGCCTGACTCGCTAACAGCGCTTATCGGACCAGAAAACCGTTCTTCTGTGGATCGCGATCGTCAATCAACCAGTTGCAGAAGCCGTAAACGAAAGCGTCACCGGAGACTTCCGGGATGACCGCGGGAATATCACCCACATGCGTCTCTTCAAGGATACGGGCGCTGAAAGCCGAGCCAATCACTGACTCGTTCACCAGCACTTCACCTTTTGCCAGCTCGCCGCGCAAATAAAGCTGTGCTGCACGGCCTGCGGTACCGGAACCTGTTGGTGAGCGGTCTACTTCGCGGTCGGCAAAAATACAGCAGTTCGCCTGAGTGGAGCCCGCATGGCGAGGCTCACCATCAATGATGGTGCCGTAAATGTGGTTTATTTCCGGGATGGAAGGATGCACTACCGGGAAAGCCTTGTTGGCAGCAATCTTCACTTCCGCACCAAACTGCTTCAGCGCATCAATATTGGATTCATGAATCTGCAAGCCAAAAGGTTTGCCGCTGGTATAAAAGTAGAATGCGCCGCCGTACGCGATATCACCGGTCACTTCACCAAAAGTCGGCGTGATCACAGTAACGTCACGTTGCAGAATGAAGGACGGCACATTGATGAAACGTACGCCATTAGCGTGTTGTCCATCCCACTTTACAAAGGCTTCAATAAAGCCGCATGGCGCATCGATACACACTCGCGTTTCAGGTTCGGTACGAGCAATCCAGCCCAACTCAACCGCAGCGGTAGCCAGTGCGATCACACCATGGCCGCAATGGTCGCTGTAACCTTCGTTGTGCAGAAAAATAATGCCGAAATCCGCTTCAGGTGAAACCGGTTCGGTAAGATATCCACCATACATATCGGCATGACCACGCGGCTCAAACATCAGGACCTGACGAATGTCATCGGCATTCTCTTTCAACCACGCGCGACGCTCGACAATAGTTTTACCCGGCAGGCGCGGCAGACCTGAAGTCACAATACGGAAAGGTTCTCCACCAGTGTGGACTTCAACGGTGCTGATCGTGCGCGAAATTTGCATCTTCACTTCCTTATACGTTTTGCGTTTAATACAGAATGAACGTGGAACTTATCGGCTAGACAGTCAGAATAAAACTGGTCACTTTCACATCCTCTTTAGCGCATGCTACCCAACTTCAGACGCCTTCCACAAGCTGAAATATGACCACTTTGCATTAAAGTGGTAAATATGTGAACCAGAGTCGACCTTCTCATTGATGCGTTCAGCATCCACTCATTAATGGTGACGGATATCGGACAAAAATTTCTGTGCACGCGGATGCTGCGGCCGAGTAAAGAACTCATCTGGTGGCGCGATTTCAAGGATTTCACCCTGATCCATAAACCACACCACATCAGAAACTTCTCGGGCGAAGTTCATTTCATGCGTCACGCAAACCATGGTCATGCCATCTGCTGCCAGCGCTTTCATCACGTTCAACACTTCTCCCACCATTTCCGGGTCAAGTGCGCTGGTCGGTTCATCAAACAGAATGACGGGGGGGGCCAGAGCCAGTGCGCGAGCAATGGCGACACGCTGCTGCTGCCCACCCGAAAGCTGATTTGGATAAGCATGCGCTTTATGGCCCAGTCCAACTTTGGTTAACAAGCGCAGCGCTTCTTTCTCGGCGGCATCTTTGCTGGTCTTATTCACCCACGCCGGGCCACATGCCACATTCTCGAGCACGGAGAGATGTGGAAACAGATTGAACTGCTGGAAAACAAAACCGATATGGCTGCGCATACGGTTGATGTCATTACCCTTGCCCTGAATATTCTGACCATTAACCTGAATTTCACCGGAGTTAATTTCTTCCAGTCGATTGAGCGTGCGGATCAGTGTTGATTTACCAGAACCGGAGGGCCCGCACAGCACCACCACCTCGCCACGTTTCACTTCAGCGGAAACATCACGCAGGACGTAGTGATCTTCGTACCACTTCTTGACGTTTTTCAGACGGATAATGGCATCATTACTGGCTTGCGCCTGATTAAAGACCTGATTCATATTTGTGCTCCGGAAGAGATTCTTTGGACGCTTTGGCTGCGGGGACTTTTGCTGTTTGAGTACGGCGCTTCTCCAGGCGTTTTTCCAGCACTCGCGCAGTCTGTGTGAGCGAGAAACAGATAACGAAATAGAACAGAGACAGCACTAAGAAGACGTTAAACGGTTCTATCAACAGACTGTTATTCACCTGATTTGCCGCATAGGTCAGCTCATTGACACCAATCACATAACCCAGTGACGTGTCTTTAATGATGGTGACAAACTGACCAACGGTGCTTGGCAGCATATTGGTCAACGCCTGCGGCAGAATGATTTTGCGCATGCGCAGCCAGTAACCCATGCCTAATGCTGCGGCAGCTTCACTTTGCCCTCGCGGCAGAGCTTCCAGCCCAGCGCGCACAATTTCCGCCAGATAAACCGCTTGGAAGATAACTAGCGTAATTACCATGGTGGTAAAACCGCCAATCGGATGACCAATGATCATCGGTGCAACAAAGTAGACGCCGAAGATCAGCATTACCAACGGAATACTGCGCAGCAGATAACGCAGCACCGTGGCTGGATAGCGTAAAACCCGATACGAGCTCAACTGCGCCAAAGCCAGCAATACGCTTAGCGGGAAGGCCGCGCCGATGCCAATGATAGAAAGCAGCAGCGTTGCCGCCAGACCGCCGAGTGGCCCATTGGGATAGGATCCCACCATAAAGAACAGCCAGTAATTGTGAATAATCTCGAACATGGCTTAGCGTCCTCTGATCTGGAAACGGTTGGACAGCCAATTACCGACAAACAGCAGGCAAAGTGCCGCCGCCACATAAAGTGCGGTGCTGGCGCCGTAAGTGGGGAAGATTTTGAAGGTGCCACTGGCGATCTCTTTTGTGACGTAAGTCAGTTCCATCACGCCGATGATCATCGCCAGACTGGTGGTCTTCACCAGTAACACCGTGCCACTCACCAGAGGCGGAATTGAGACGCGCAGTGCTTGCGGCAATATTACGCGCATCATGGTGGGTCCGTAACCGAGCCCGATAGCACGCGCTGCTTCATATTGCCCCTTGGGAATACTGCGTAATCCGCTGCGAATGTCCTCGCAGAAATAGGCACCGTAATAAAGTCCAATAGCGATCACCGCGAAGATGTACTCCCCGTGATGTGCATTGACGAAATCCTGCACGCTCTCCGGCAAGATACTGCTGACACCGAAATACCAGAGAAACAGATGCACCAGCGGCGGCACATTCCGTTGATACTCGATAAACGCCAGCACCAGAAAATCCACCACTTTGATTTGCGTCATACGCACCACAGTCAGCAGCAATGCCAGCACAAAGGCGGCAATCCAGCTGACCAGCGCTAAACCCAGGGTGATCATCATTCCGATCAGCAGCTGCGGTCCATATTCTGTAATGAAAGCCATGATCAACTCACTTATCCAAAGAGAACTTCATCTGCGCCGGGCAACAACAACCTGCAGCAGTACGGTCTGATATAAGGTGAGCTGAGGTCACTTCCTGGTGGCGAGCTACCGCTTGATGGGGGGTTGTCAGCGCAATCCCGCCTGACAAATTGTTTTCTGTTTTTTTCATATTGATACTTCGCTCACAGTCGCACGCTGGTTTGGTTGAAATACCACTTTCACCTTTGCTAACTGGTTATGCCAAAACCATGCCAATTTTAAGAGTGGTTACTGGCACATCCAATTCACGAGGGTTTCACACTTTCTTCACATAATTTATATCGGATTAATCACAACCTGGCACCCAGTTAATGGTAATTATGTGAACCAATATCGTGCACAAGATCCCATATTGGTGCAAAAAATGGTCCATTGGTAAACAACACCGTTGCAAGGGGATTGCTGATATAGTGGAGTGCTCACCAGGATTGGTAAAAAATGAGACCTTCATAATGCAAAACGACTTTCGCCCACTGCAGATTTACGAACAGGTAGCTGAACAAATTCGCGCCAGCATCTCGCAAGGTGTTTACGCACCCGGTACGCGATTGCCCTCAGAACGTGAATTAGCGCTGCGTCTGAAAGTGAGTCGACCCGCCGTAAGAGAAGCGATTGGTGCATTACAAAATGAGGGGATGGTGGTGACGCGCCACGGTTCCGGCACATACGTTACGGATGCCACCCGTGATGAAGCCTCAACCTTTACTGAAACTTACGAAGCCGATCTCAGTCCAATTAGCATCCTCGAAACCCGCTTGCTGTTCGAACCCACCATTGCTCGCCAATCGGCTCGCCGTTCTACGCGAGATGCGCTGGCCGAGTCTTATCTGGCGCGTATGTCAGACGTAAAAGACATTACTGATGTCCGTCAGCAAGCATTATGGAGCGAGTGTGATCGCCTGTTCCATCGCCAGTTAGCCGTCATGAGTGGCGATGCATTAATCATTAAAATCGCCGATGAGATTGCAAAAACAATGGCACAACCGCTGTGGAATCGGCTGCGCGATGACGGTATTTATGATGAAGATCGTATTCAGCTCTATGTGGCAGAACATCGTCTAATTTACGAGGCGATCATCTCCGGCGAAGGCGACGCCGCGGCGTTTTATGTGGATGGTCATTTAAAACGCGTGCTGCGCGATATCTCCAATATTGAGTAGGCAGTTCACTGACAAACAGACGAAAAAAAGCCCGCGAGTCACGGGCAATAGACGCATTCATGTCAGGAAATGCGTCTGCAACATACGACCAATTCCATGAGAGTGGAGTGCAACGTATTAACGCGGTTAGCTCGCCTTGCTTAACAATTGATGGGCAACGCGGGCAGAAGCAAGATCCCAAGCGCCGGTACCGACAGTTTTGAATACGACAGGTTTCGTATTATCAAAGCCGTTGGTTATCGCGCTGTAGAGTGAAAAAGTATCGTCCCAGTTGAGTTTTGCCTGGATGATGTCACCCGCTTCGTGGCGTGCGCCCGCAGGATCATCGAGGAACACCTGGCTTTCTCGCAGCGTGCGTTCAGAAATTTCGGCCATCTCGGGTTTAAAAGCACCCACACCAATGATCAACACGGCTTTGTTAGCAGCAACATCAAGGAATGCCACTTTGCTGGTCGTCAGGGTAATGATCACCGAAACGCTGTAAGGTGGCTGAGGCTGATTCCACGCGTGGAGATTAGCGTGGAGTCCGGCGTTCTCATCGCAGAATGACTGTGCTTTCTCTGGCGATGTGCCCTTTACCCACACTCTAGTCGCAGGATAGAGTTCCCCAATGGCCTGCAAGTGATACTTAGACTGAGTGCCAGTGCCAATTAACAGGAATTCTGTAGGTTGCGGCTGGAAAACTTTTACGCCAAGCATGGAAACCGCAGCGGTTCTGCGCCCGGTCGTTTCGGGTCCATCAAGGATAACCAGCGGCTGACCCGTTGCTGTATCAAACACCGAAACATGGCCATTAATAGTGGCAATACCTTTAGTGCGGTTGCCAGGTACCACGTTCACCAGCTTATTTATGGCGATATCTGACGCTACAGCAGGCATGCTCAACATTACGCCATCTTCCGGAAACGGTACGACCATACGCTCTGGGCTGACAATTTTGCCCAACTCATACTCTTCACAGGCATTAGCAAGTGACTGCACCAGCTGCGAATAGGGCAACAAAGCCGCTGTTTGTTCTCGGGTTAGTAAGCTAATGCCTTTATCACTCATATATACACATCCTCCAGACGGGTAACTTGTATTTTTGAACTGCAGCCACGCTAACGTTGGGGCTAACCAAAATCAAGGCATTTTGGTCACAAAATAATACCACTTCACAAAATTAGTTTTCCTACCCTGTTTAGACTAACCACATACTAAATGCCGCCATGCTTTAGCTACCGCGCGTTGAGAACATACCAACAAGCGCCAGTCCCCCTATAACAAAGTGACCTCAATCACATTAATAGCATTAAATTGACTTGTTACATCTCTCCGATTAGGCGCTGAATACCCCGTGGCAACCGCGATTAGATGACAATTCCGCCATTTTATGGTGAACGGAATGTTAAATCCTTGTCTTGACCAATTTAACATTTGGCATGATTATCTAACCACTTTCCGTAACCATAGGTACATTTAACAACCACTAATTGGGTTTGCTGCGGCATAAGTTGATCTGCCCCACAGCAAACGTCCTGTCCGCCTGAATCACTGACCTCGAAGCCTGATCCATCACATAACAGACTGAAAATTATAATCATCCAGGCTTTATCACCGGGTTTATTAGAAATTGTCAAAGGTATAGCTATGCAGAAAACTGGAGCGTTTAAACGGGACCTTGGTCTTTTGGATCTCACCATGGTCGGCGTCGGAGCGATATTTGGCTCATCTTGGCTGTTCGCCGCCAGCAAGGTGGTGACAATGTCCGGCCCTGCTGGCGTGTACTCGTGGATCATTGGTGGTGTAGTGGTTTTGCTGTTGGGATTTGTCTTTTGCGAGCTGGGGGCCAGCATTCCTTCCACTGGCGGCATCGTGCATTTTCCGGTTGTCACGCACGGGAAATTTATCGGCTTTTTGATGGGCTTGATCAATATGATCGCCTTCACCAGTCTGATATCTATTGAAGTCATCGCTTCGCGACAATACGCCAGTGCATGGTTTCCTGAGTTAACCAATGCAGAAACCCATAGCCCGACAGCCTATGGCTGGATTTTCCAGTGTGTAATGATCCTGTTTTTCTTTTATATCAATTATAAAAGCGTGCGACGTTTCGCCGCCTTCAACAATGTGGTGTCACTGTTTAAATTTTTGGTGCCGGTGTTTGTTATCGTTGCGCTGTTCGCTTTTTTCAAACCAGCTAACTTCACCGCCCATGAGTTTATGCCATTTGGTCTGTCAGGCATTGAAGCTTCGATTTCTGCAGGTGGGGTGATCTTCGCCTATCTTGGCCTGACACCCATTATCTCTATCGCCGGAGAAGTGAAAAACCCGCAACGCACCATCCCACTGGCACTGCTGATTTCAATTACTCTTTCAACCGTGATGTACATCCTGCTGCAAACCGCTTTTATCGGCAGTATTCCCGCAAAGTTTCTCACGCAGGGTTGGCAATATATTGATCAGCAATTCCTACTGCCATATCACGATATCGCACTGGCGCTGGGTTTAGGTTGGCTGGCCTTTATAGTGGTTATAGATGCCGTCTTGTCGCCCAGTGGGGCAGGTAATATCTATATGAACGCTTCACCGCGCGTAGTGTATGCCTGGTCCAAAAGCGGCTCCTTCTTTGATTATTTTTCAAAAATTGATGTCGAATCGGGCATTCCACGTCGCGCGTTATGGCTCACGTTAGCTATGTCGCTATTCTGGACGCTGCCCTTCCCTTCATGGGAAAAACTGATTAGCCTGGTCTCTACCGCAACGGTGATGAGCTATGCCATCGCACCAATATGCGCCGCTTCTTTGCGTCGTGCATGTCCAGACCTCGCACGGCCATTTCGTGTGAAAGGTTTTGGGATCATTGGTCCACTGGCTTTCTTCAGCGCCACGCTGATTGTTTACTGGTCGGGATGGCAAACAGTTTCCTGGCTACTGGGCTTGCAAATCCTGCTGTACGCAATTTACGTGGTTTACTCGATGCTAACCAGCAACGATAAAGATACTGCCAGGCAAGTTGGTTCATCACTATGGTTAATTATCTATTATGCCGGAATGATCGCCGTCTCTTATTACGGCAACTTTGGTGGTAATGGCGCGTTAAAGCGCCCGCTTGACTGGATAATTCTGGCAGCGTTTTCACTGTTTATTTATGGATTAGCGGTACGCTGTAATGCAATTAATGCGCATGACGTTAAACGTACCTATTCGCAAAGTGCTGAAGCATACAACAATTAACAAAAAGAGTTGCTGACTTTTTAATCACCCCATCAGTCATTTAGAATATTGCATTATTCCGGCGGGATAACACCCTCCGGGATTTTTGCTTATCTTGATTTTGTTAATCAATCTGATTATCACCTTGTAAACCACAATGGAGTTAATCAGTTTACGTTGGTGCAATTTGCTGACTAAGCACTTAAGAGACCTACTGATTATTACGATTAAATCCTTAAAGTCCGTAGACAGTACGAATAATGAGGCAATGAGAATTGTCAAGAAAACTGGAGAGATGAACTTCGCGCTTTCCGCTGAAGAGCAAACAGCGGGAAAAGGGTGATATAATCGCAAATGGGCAATGGTGGAGGGAAATATTGCTGTCACTAATGTCGTACCCCGTCCCGAAACGAATACCGCCTTATCGTCCATATCTTTGATGACTGGGATAGCCATCCATGATGCCCTCAGCTTTTTTGTCTCAAATGCGGATATTCGTATTAAGTGGCCCAATGACATTCTTATTAATGGTGCAAAAGTGAGCGGCACACTGGTAGAGGCGGACTCAAAAGCGCTTTACATTGGAATAGGGATAAATATGGTCTCTTCCTCTATGGGTCTCGATCATGATACAGCCAATCTGGAACCCTTCACGCGTCAAACTGCAAAACAGGTTCTGGAAAGCTTGATAAGTCGATGGAGTTTTTACTTTGATTTATGGAGTACATATGGTTTTGCAAGTCTCATCCCGTCCTACACGAGTAGGATGAGTAATTTGAACGAAATCATTGAGATATCCTTTGATGCCGAAAAGAAAATTAAGCAAGCAGGCATCTGCCGTGGCATCGATGAATCAGGGCGTATTATTATTGAAGACAGTAATGGAGAGACCAAAGCTCACCATTTTGGCGACCTGCAAGAACGGATGTAATTACGTTTATTATTTAATAAATTTTATGCATCGAAAGTGTTCGTATGTTCACTGGCGTAAGATAAAAACGCCAGTGATGTCCATCAGAAAAATGTTTAAAACCCAATTCTTAAATGTAGTCATTAATGACTACATTTAAGGTTCACCAATATACTTAGATTTAAAATGATGGTATTCGTCATCTTTTCAAGCCTTTTAAAATTCAAAAAAAAGGCTGCCACTTATTATTAAGCGCAGCCTTACTGAAATAGCATTGTAATGTTTAGCCTGGATAAATCCCGCGATCTTTTCTCGCGATAAGAATACGCTCGCACGCTAAAATATAAGCGGCAGTACGCAGAGAACATTCTTCGCTGGCAGCTTTATGCCAGATATCCGTCATGGCATGAGTCAGGATCTTATCGAGACGCGCATTGATATCCTCCTCACTCCAGAAGAAGCTGGCAATATCCTGCACCCACTCGAAGTAACTCACCGTTACGCCACCGGCATTACAAATAACATCCGGCACTACGGTGATGCCGCGAGCTTGCAGAATGTCATCCGCTTCCGGCAACGTGGGCCCGTTGGCGCCTTCCAGCACTAATCGGCATGTGAGTTGCTCAGCAACAGCTGCGGTAATCTGGCCCTCCAGTGCGGCGGGAACAAAGATGTCCGCATTAACGTTCCAGAACTGGTCTTCAGAGATGATGTCAGCGCCTGTGAAACCGACAATCGCACCCGTCTGTTGTTGCCACGCCATCAATGCTTCAATATCAATACCCGCTTCGTTATAAAGCGTGGCGCTGTGATCCTGAATGGCGGTGACTTTCGCGCCAGCATTCTGGAACAACAATGCCGCTTCGCTACCCACATTACCAAATCCCTGCACTGCGACTACAGCCCCTTCAATTTCAAGCCCGATACGCTGCGCACAGGCTTTACCCGTGACAAATACTCCCCGTCCGGTGGCTTTCACTCGACCGAGCGAGCCACCAAGATTCACAGGCTTGCCGGTAACAACCCCCGTCACCGTACTGCCTGATGTCACCGAGTAGGTGTCCATCATCCACGCCATGATCTGCGCATTGGTGCCAACATCTGGCGCTGGGATATCGGATTGAGGGCCGATAATGATGCTTATCTCGCTGGTGTAACGGCGTGTCAGTCGCTCAAGTTCTGTGGCTGAAAGGCTGCGCGGATCGACACGGATTCCGCCTTTAGCGCCGCCAAATGGTAGGTTAAGCACCGCCGTCTTGATAGTCATCCATGCAGAAAGTGCCATCACCTCTTTCAGGCAAACGTCTGGATGATAACGCACGCCACCTTTGCCTGGACCACGAGAGAGATTGTGTTGTACACGATACCCTTCAAAATGGCGAATAGACCCATCATCCATCACTACCGGAATATCAACTATCAAGGCGCGCTTCGGGCGCTTTAACGTATCGAGATACTTTCTTAATCCATCGAGATAAGGCGCGACCTTATCAATTTGGCGCAGGTAGGTATCCCATGCGGGATTATCGGAATGCTCAATATAATTCATCTCTGAAGATCCTTTAATTGCACGATACGGGAAACTAATGTTGAAATTAATAAAGTGAAGCCAATAAAAACAATGCGATTAATACCTAAAGAAAAGGCGGCCAGATGGCCGCCTTGGTTGATTTAGCCCAGAGTCATCAGGCTGGCATTACCGCCGGCTGCAGCGGTATTAATACTCACTGCACGCTCCAGCACTAAACGTTCCAGTGCAATATCGGTTTCACCGCTGCTGTAGCCGTGCACCGCAATGATGGCGCCTTCACGCTTCGCTACCTCTTCAATAACCTGTTTCAGCGTGCTTTTAACGCCATGGAATAACACAGCGTCAAAGCTCACTTTAGGGTTATGCCAGTCATCACAGCAAACGATGCGATCTTTCAGCGCCTGAGGCATCGTCGCCAGTAACCCGCTGGCAACGCTGCTTGCCGGCCATACTGGCGTCGAACCTACCGCAAAAGCAGCGGAAGTCTGCACCAGCAGGTCATTTTCACTGCTGCTCAGGCATAGCACACTGTCGCGCGGATGGGTGTGATAGCTGTTACTTTCACCCGTCGGTCCGGTTAGCTCGATAGATCTACCCGCAGGCGAAATGCCACGGAAGTAATTACACAGGGTAGCAACGCGCAGATGACCAGCGCTGTGCGTCCATTCTCTTAATTTTTCGAGGTCTGCGAAGTGTTGTTCTTCTGCACTGGATACAGTTCGTTGATCGCGAAGGGAGCGATTAACAGCGTCATCAGTTCTTGCGGAGAGTAATCGGTAGATATAGAGGGGTCCGCCTGCTTTCGGTCCAGTTCCTGATAAGCCTTCGCCGCCAAACGGCTGGACACCCACCACAGCACCAACGATATTGCGATTAACATAGACATTGCCCACCTTAGCCTGGCTGATTACTTTATCGACAGTTTCATCGATGCGTGTGTGAATACCCAGAGTTAAGCCAAATCCTGAGCGGTTGATTTCTTCGATAACGTTGTTTAGCGCGCTGCGTTGATAGCGCACCACATGCAATACCGGACCGAAGATCTCTTTATCCAGTTCAGCACCGCTATCCAGTTCAATAAGCGTTGGCTCGACGTAAGTGCCGTTGGAAATTTCCAAAGCGTTTTTGATCGAGGCGCGAAACACGGCTTTACCTTTCTGTTTCATCTCTTCGATATGCTTTTCAATGCCACGCATAGCGCGAGCATCAATCACCGGGCCGGTATCCGCGCTGAGCTTATCTGTGCGACCCAGACGATACTGTCGCATCGCACCTTTCAGCATGGTGATAACACGGTCTGCACAATCTTCTTGCACATAAAGCAGGCGAAGAGCCGAACAGCGTTGGCCTGCGCTGTCAAACGCGGAAGAAATAATATCAGCCACGACTTGCTCGGCCAGAGCTGATGAGTCAACGATCATCGCGTTCAAACCGCCGGTTTCCGCTATTAACGGCACCGGACGACCGGCATTGTCGAGGCGTCCACCCATATTGCCTTGCAGGCTACGTGCCACTTCGGTTGAACCGGTGAACATCACCCCTTTAACACGGTCATCACCCACGACTTTGGGTCCGACAATGCTGCCTTTACCTGTAAGCAGTTGCAGTGCGCCGACCGGAACTCCGGCATCGTGCAAGATTTTAGTCGCACGCCAGGCCACCAGCGATGTCTGTTCTGCAGGCTTGGCCAGTACGCTATTGCCCGCAGCCAGCGCGGCAGCGATCTGTCCTGTGAAGATCGCCAGCGGGAAG
>Ga0157363_1002642_pt1 | contig 15915 bp, 16 predicted proteins | sample AttsexASBM1_FD_111477 | JGI IMG/M metagenome (GOLD analysis project Ga0157363, IMG submission 111477) | Fungus gardens microbial communities from leaf cutter ant in Ribeirão Preto, State of São Paulo, Brazil - Atta sexdens ASBM1 | ecosystem: Host-associated > Fungi > Mycelium > Unclassified ...
CGTGAAGGCGGACGCTTCAGCCGTGAAGGCGGTCGTGGCCCACGTCCAGAAGGTGCTTCTGCACCACGTCGTCGTGACGCGTAAGCACTAAACGCAAACAGTAAAAAGGGACGCCACGGCGTCCCTTTTTTATATTCGTAAAATAATGTTTACACGCCGCCGGCAATCAATACCCGCTCTCCACTGACGTAGGCTGACTCTTCTGATGCCAGAAACAGGGCAACCTGCGCCACATCTTCCGGCAGACCAAACCGTCCCAACGGCGTAGCAGCAATCAGCTTCGCTTTAACATCCGGATTCATCTTCTTCGCTGCCAGTAAACCTTCGGTCAGGATGATTCCTGGTGCCAGCGCATTGACGCGAATATTACGTGGCCCCAATTCACGAGCCAGGCCCTGCGTTAAGGTATCAATTGCCCCTTTGGTCGCTGCCCATAACACCGAGCCCGGTGTGCTGCGTTGGCTGTTAAGGGCGCTCAAGTTAATGATGGTGCCCCCGCGAGCCGGGAAATGTTTCGCCGCCTGCTGGCAGACCAGTAACGTGCCCAATACATTTACATTGAGCTGCTGCTGCATTTCACTGAGGCTGAGTTCGGCGAAATCGCCATGATGGAAAATACCGGCATTGTTGACCACGATATCCGGCGCGCCAAACTGCTCGATGCTGCGCGCGAATAAACGCTGCACATCGGCCTCGCGAGAGATATCTGCTTGTACCGCAATGGCATCGCTGCCCAGCTCGCAGATATCCGCAACCACATCTGCCGCACCCGCTTCATCCTGGCGGTAATTAACAATGACGCGAGCGCCGGCCGCCGCGAAAGTCATAGCAATGGCGGCGCCAATGCCTTTCGAGGCGCCCGTCACCAGCGCGATTTTGCCTTCAAGTGCTTTCATTGTGTCTCTCCACCTGAGAATTCGGGGAAGGGTAAGCATGCGCTGTCCATACAATTTTGCGGTAGCGCAATCCTGCAAGCTTTTTGCACAATCCTGCAAATGTGTTGTGCAGGGACTAGGCGTAACGCGAGCGAAAGGCGAGAATGCGGAGACAGTGATCACTCATCACGGAGTGCGCAACGCATGATTCATCAGGAACAGTGGCAGCAGTTGGTGGCGATGATCGCTCGCCATACCCCGGAAGATGGCCGCCACTTCAGCCCCATCGATTTTCTCTCTTTTGGCCGAAGCTCCAAACCCACGAGCCTGTCGCACATTGCCACCTGGGCCAGTTTTGCACTGGTGGCGCAAGGGCAAAAAGCATTGCGCATGGGTGAAGACGTGATGCATTACGGACCGGGCGATCTGCTGCTAGTGACGCTGGATATGCCGGTGCAATCCTGCGTGGTGCAGGCCACGCAGGAGAAACCGAATCTGGGCGTCGGGATCACCATCAATGAAACGCGCCTGATGCACTACCTCGAACATTTCCCGCTGCAGCAGATTGGCGCAACGGTAACCAATGAACGTGGGATTACGGTACACAAAGTGGCGCCGCCCCTGGTCGATGCCGTGATCCGCCTGATTGAGCTGTTGGATCAGCCCCAGGATATTCCGGCGCTGGCACCGTTAATTGAGCAAGAGATTTTCTATCGACTCCTTACCGGGCCGGAAGGACCCCGCATCCTCAACATGGCGTTGACGGAGCGGCCGGGCAACAAAGTGGCGCGCGCGGCACGCTGGCTACGTGAAAACTTTCATCAGCCGCTCAAGATGGATCAACTGGCCAGTAGCGTGGGCATGAGCATTTCGTCGCTGCACCATCACTTCAAATCGGTCACGGCCATGACACCAATGCAGTATCAAAAGCAGTTACGTCTTAACGAAGCGCGGCGTTTGATGTTGATTGATAAGTTAGATGCGGGAACCGCAGGGTATCGCGTGGGGTATCAGAGCGCTTCGCAGTTTAGCCGTGAATACAGCCGTTTTTACGGGCAATCGCCGGCTCGTGATGTGCGTATGGTGGCTGTGGGGCCAGAAGGATTGACCCCACAGCAGTAAACGTTACAGCGAGCGTGCCGCTTCCATCGCCAGTGCGAAGGAACGCAGACGGGCTTGCGGGTCGAAAATCTGGCCATTAACCATGATTTCATCGGCCTGCGTTTCGCGCATCAGCGCGGCTAATCCCTGACGCACTTTGTCGCTATCGCCGACAATCGACATGCTCAACGCCTGCTGGACACCGTACTGCTCCGATGGCGACCAGAGGTTATCCATGTTTTCGACAGGTGCAGGCAGCGGGCCCGGTTTGCCCCGGCGCAGATTAATAAATTGCTGCTGCATCGAGGTAAACAGGAAGCGCGCATCGCGTTCGCTATCCGCCGCGACCACGTTGACGCACACCATGGCATAAGGTTTCGCCAGACGCGCAGAAGGCTTAAATTTCTCACGATAGAGATGCAAAGCCTGGAACAACAGGTCCGGTGCAAAGTGGGAAGCAAAGGCGAACGGCAAGCCGAGCTGTGCAGCCAGTTGTGCGCTGTAGAGGCTGGAACCCAATAACCAGACTGGAATTTTTAAGCCTAAACCCGGTACCGGTTGTACCGGAGGATGTTCACCCTCTTCGGCATCAAACCAACGAATCAGTTCTGCTACATCTTCCGGGAAGCTATCCGCCTGGGCGCTGGAGAGATGGCGGCGCAGCGCGAGCATGGTGCGCTGGTCAGAACCTGGCGCACGGCCCAGCCCTAAATCAATACGGCCAGGGTATAAGGATTCGAGCGTACCAAACTGTTCAGCGATCACCAGCGGTGCGTGGTTGGGCAGCATAATACCGCCAGAGCCGAGGCGCAGAGTTTCGGTATTCGCGGCCAGATAGCCAATCAACACGGAGGTTGCCGCACTGGCGATACCGGTCATGTTGTGGTGCTCAGCGAGCCAGTAACGATGGAAACCAAGGGCTTCAGATTGACGCGCCAGCGCCAGCGAATTGTGGAAAGCTTCGCGCGCAGCAGAACCTTGCGGGATAGGTGCAAGATCCAGCACGGACAGGCGAACGTTTTTTTTCTCAGACATGGGCACTCCAGATAATGATGGCGCAGGTGTTATCAGACCTGCGCCAGTCAGTATTACGCATCATTACCCATATTAAAACTGCTATTAACAGCAGGAATATAGCCGGAATGTGCCTTTACCGTCCGCCTTCAAGCGCCATACCCGCCAAACGACGCCAGTAACCGTTGCATTCACTGCCGCGCGCCATCATCAGCGGCGCTTCACCGGCTTCGTTCGCACGGAAGCGAGCAACCTCTGTTAGCGTGGTTTCATCCTGCGGCGAGAGGCGTACGATGTCGATCCAGTTATGCATGCCGGCCAAATCGTTACCAAGGTTATAACAATAGCCGCTCATGGTCTGGATGCCATTCAACACAAACACCTGTTGGCCCTCCTGTGACAGCACGCGGCGACCAGTGGGATAGTGAATACAGCAAGTTTGACAGTCATCTTTGGCGCGATTTTCGGAACGGGCGGTAAAGCAGCGTGCCGACAGCGCCAGCGGCAGATGGCCATAGCCCAATACCTCCACTTCGAACTTGTCGCGCAGGCCTGCGGCATCGCACTGCTGCAACAGTTGAATCAGCCAGTCGCGCGACATCTCGACCGGTAAACACCAGCGCGTCATACCCTCTTTGAGCAGCAACTGTAGCGTTTGCGCGTTGTAGACGTTAAGCGTCGGCCCGGCGACAAACGGCAGCTTACGTTCGGCTGCCATGTTAACGGTGCCGATGTCGTTGGCTTCCAGCAAAAACTCACCGTTCTCCACATAGCGCCGCAGCTCTTTGACTTCCGAAGGCGACTGCAACAGCGCCAGCGTGCTGAGCACGACCTGTTTACCGTGTTGTGCCAGGTGGCGTGCTAATTCCATCCATTGCTGGAATGAGGTTGCACGACGTTTACTGCATACCGCTTCGCCGAGGTAGATGATGTCAGCAGAGCTGACGGCAGCCTGCTGATAAAAGCGTTCCAGCGTTTCCGTTGGCCAGTACCACAGCACCGGCCCGATGGCATATTTCATAGCATCTCCTCACTGCCAGCTGCGGTGATAGGCACCGAGCGTGGTCTGGCTACCTTCAGAAAGTTCGCCCAACGCGCGCATCCAGGGTTCCTGCACCGCGAATTGCTCGGGCGAGGCCATACAGCGATCAATCGCCTGGCGCCACACTTTTGCTACTTGCGCCACATAAGCCGGACTGCGCTGGCGGCCTTCAATTTTTACCGAAGCAATATTGGCGCGAAGCAACTCCGGCAACAGCGATAAGGTGTTCAGGCTGGTGGGTTCTTCCAGCACGTGATAGCGCTGGTCATCCACTTCATAGCGCCCTTTACACAGCGTGGGATAACCGGCGCTCTCATCGGCGCTGTAACGATCAATCAGCACTTCATTCAGGCGTGATTCCATCCCCAGCGGCGTTTGCTGCCAGCGCACGAATTTTGCCGGCGAGCAGGCACCCGCACTGTTGGGTGATTCCCCCGTCAGCCAGGAGGAGAGATAGCAACGGCCTTCCGCCATAATGCACAGGCTGCCAAAGGCAAAGACTTCCAGCGGCACCGGTGTTTCACGCGCCAGCTGTTTAACCTGATGCATCGACAGTACGCGCGGCAACACCACGCGGCTGAGATCAAAATGGCGATGGTAAAAGTGGATGGCCTGCAAATTTGTCGCCGAAGCTTGCACGGAAAGATGGCGTTCCACCTGCGGATAACGCTGCGCGGCATACTCCAGTGTAGCGATATCGGCGAGAATCAAGGCATCTGCGCCGTTCTGCGCCGCCACATCAATGGCCGTTTGCCAGCGATTCATCCCATCAGGATGGGCAAAGGTATTGATGGCCACGTGCAGCTTGCGGCGATGCTGGTGCAGGAAGCGCGCCGCTTCTGCCAGCTTCTTGTCAGTAAAATTAAGGCCAGCAAAGTGGCGGGCATTGGTGTCATCTTTCAAACCGACATACACCGCATCCGCGCCATGCTCCACCGCCGATTTCAGCGCAGGTAAATTCCCCGCTGGACACAGCAGTTCCATACATTTCCTCCCCCGAATTCCGAAGCGTTAAAGTGTAGGGAAGGCGACAGGCGTGAATGTTGATTTGAGGCAGTGAAAGCGTCAGTCAGCATGCAGAGTGAAGATTATTTAATCAATTGTTCCGCAATTTCCTTGATCTCAGTGGAGGCGAGGGCGCCTGGATGTGGCAATATAGGTAAAATTTTCTGAAGGGATTGTTGATGATGTTTTCGCGCTTACGCGGCCTGATGGTGAAAAAAGGCCCAGAATTCCTTGCCTTACCTATTTCATTCACCCCATTCCCTGTAAAAAAAGTGGTTTTGCAACAACTCTTAAACTGGCAATTTCGTCATGCTTTGTCTGAAGGTGAGTTAGACTTTCTGGAAGGGCGCTTTCTTGGGATTGAGATTGCAGATGTGAATCTGCGCTGGATCACCACCTTGCAGAATGGACGCCTGACCGTTTCACGCGACGCCGAGGCAGATGTCTGGTTCCGCGGTGAAGCCAACGACTTGTTGCTGGTGGCAGCACGCAAAGCAGACCCCGATATGTTGTTCTTCCAACGCCGTCTGGTGATTGAGGGCGACACGGAGCTGGGTTTGGAGGTGAAGAATTTGATGGATGCCATTGAACTGGAGGCCATGCCCACGTCTTTGCGCACGGGGTTGCAGCAGCTGGCTGCCTTTGTTGAGGCAGGAATGAAACAGGACGCGGAGGCCGCTAAGGCGCGCGCGGGGATCTCATGTTGATTCGTACTGAAATTGGTGTGGATGCGGCGGGCATCGACAGCTTATTGAAGCGTAGTTTTACGACCTCCGCCGAGGCTGAACTGGTGCAGCAGCTGCGTGAAGATGGTTTATTAACGCTAGGTGTAGTGGCCACGGATGATGAAGGGCAGGTATTAGGTTATGCCGCCTTTAGCCCGGTGACCTTACAAGGTGAAGACCGCAATTGGGTGGCGCTGGCGCCTCTGGCGGTGGATGAATCCGTGCGCAAGCAGGGCATTGCCAAACAGCTGGTGTATGAAGGGCTCGATTCCCTGAACGAGTTCAGCTACAGCGCGGTGGTGGTCTTGGGCGATCCCGAATTCTACAACCCGTTGGGCTTCGAACCGGCGGCACGTCACGGCTTGCACTGTCGCTGGCTGGGCAGTGAAGCGGCATTTCAGGTGTATAAATTAGCGGATGATGCATTTACGGGCGCAGAAGGATTAATCGCTTTCTCCGAACCTTTTAATCGTTTCGATTAAACCACGCATTCAGGCATGAAGGCTGCTGCGATACCAGCAGCAGCTTTTGCGTGCGGCTGAGTTGCTTCACCTGATACTCCAGACGAGAAGCGGCTGATCGGTCGCCTGCATCGCAATTAAACACCAGCGTCAGCGGACCTTTGCCACGCAATGCGCGCGCACCTTTCCCGGATTGATGCTGCTGCAGGCGGCGATGAACATCTGTGGTAATGCCTGTATAAAGCATCCCGGCGGCGGTTTGCAGCATATAGAGCTGCCAGCCCTGTTGCATATGACTTTTCCTGTTCAATGGCTGTTGGGCAGTGTAGCGCGCTTAGGCTAGCCTCGCTATCTGCCACATGGAGTTGCATTGTGTCTGACCATTCTCATCTTATTCGTTTTCTTAAAAAACAGCGTGCCCTGTCATTGTGCGCCAGTCATGGCGACGATCTGTGGTGTGCCAACTGCTTTTACGTGCTGGATGAAACACGAATGGCGTTTTGGTTGATGACCGAACCCGATACGCGACACGGCACCCTTATGCAAGCTAATCCGCGCGTGGCGGGGACGGTTAACGGCCAGCCGAAAACCGTGTTGCTAATCAAAGGCGTGCAGTACAGTGGCCGTATTCAGCAGCTTACTGGTGAGCGTGAAGCGCAGGCGCGGCATGCCTACCAGAAACGTTATCCGATTGCCCGCAAGGTTCAGGCACCCTTGTGGGAGATTATGTTGGATGAGCTGAAGATGACTGACAACGCGCTGGGCTTCGGCAAAAAAATCCTTTGGCAGCGCGATAAAACCGGCGAAAGTTAATTTTCCGCGCCCGATCAAACTTACGCTAACTTTGCGTAGCAGATTCCAATAACCTGAATAACACTATGGATTAACCGCCTCACTTCCCGGTGCGGCATTCGTTATTCTGTAGAATACGGAATCTGCTATGACCCAACTTGCATCTTCTGAACCAGCGGCGCGCTTCGCATGGTGGAAACCCTTGCTGTTCCTCGCCGTCGTCGTCATTGGCCTGTGGTACGTCAAATGGCAGCCCTATTACGGCAAAGCCTTCACAGCGGCTGAAACCCATTCAATCGGCATATCCATTCTGGCGAATGCCGCGGATTCACCGTGGCGCGCGGCGCTGGATTACGCGATGGTTTACTTCCTCGCCGTCTGGAAAGCCGCAGTGCTGGGTGTGATTTTGGGATCGCTGGTACAGGTGCTTATTCCGCGCAACTGGTTGCTTCGCTTAATGGGCAACTCGCGGTTTGGATCGACGCTGATCGGCACCGGTTTAGGCTTGCCGGGCATGATGTGCACCTGTTGTGCCGCGCCAGTGGCGGCGGGGTTGCGTCAGTCGCAGGTGTCGAGCGGGGCGGCGATGGCCTTTTGGCTGGCCAATCCGCTATTAAATCCCGCCACGTTAATCTTTATGGGATTTGTGCTGGGTTGGCACTTCGCGGCGATTCGGCTGGTGGCGGGCGTGATCATGGTGCCAGGCATTGCATCGCTGGTGCAGCGTAGCGTGCCAGAACAAACCATTGCCGCGCCCATGGTGATGGCTGCCGACAGCGAGCAGCCGTTTCTGACTCGCTGGCTGCGCGTGATGTGGCGGCTGTTCTGGAACACCATCCCGCTGTATATCGTTGCCGTGCTGTTATTGGGTGCTGCGCGAGTCTGGCTGTTCCCGCATGCCGATGGCGCAGTGGGCAACACGCTGTTTTGGGTGATGCTGATGGCGATAGCGGGCTGTTTGTTTGTCATTCCCACCGCTGCAGAAATCCCGATTGTGCAGACCATGATGCTGGCGGGCATGGGTATCGCGCCTGCGCTGGCGCTGCTGGTAACCTTACCCGCCGTGAGTGTGCCATCGCTACTGATGCTGCACCGTGCCTTCCCGGCGCGCGCCCTTTGGATCGCGCTGATTGGCGTGGCGCTCAGCGGTATGATCCTCGGTACGATCGCCCTGTGGCTGTCGTAAATACCAGATCTTCTGATTGCGGCTGCCGCGCCATAGCAGCCGCGCATCTTTCTCCGCTTCCACAAACCGGCCATCGATCAGCACATCAATTTCAGCCACCACTTCACGCTGCGCTGCGCTCAGTTCCGCCATCTCATAGCCGGTCCACAGCCAGATATCTTTGTCCGGGCATTCACGCCGCACGCGTTTCACCAGACGACGGATGTGCGGCACATTGTGCGGATGCAGGGGATCGCCGCCGCTGAGCGACAACCCCTGGCGCGGAATGCGCTGATCCTTGAGATCGGCAATCAGCTGCTCCTCCATCTCCAACGTGAACGGTACGCCGGAATCGAGCCGCCAGGTACTTTGGTTATAGCAGCCACGGCACTGATGTTCACAACCCGAGACAAACAACGTGCAGCGGGTGCCCGGCCCGTTGACGATATCGACGGCGTAATAGCGATGAAAACGCATCATCCCAGCTGTCCGGTATCCAGATGTTTGACGCGGCGCTGTACCTCTTCCTGCTTACCGGCATTGAACGGCCGCGCATCAGGGCTGCCCAGATAGCCACAAACACGGCGCGTGACGGAAACCCGTGCCGGATCGTGGTTACCACAGCACGGACAGGTAAAGCCTTTGCTGGTGCAACTGAATTCACCCGTAAAGCCGCATTCGTAGCACTCATCGATGGGCGTATTGGTGCCGTAATAGGGCACGCGGTGATAGCTGTAATCCCACACATCCTCCAGCGCCTTGAGGTTGCGTTGAATATTGGGGTATTCGCCGTAACAGATGAAGCCGCCATTGGCGATGGCGGGATAGGGCGCTTCAAAATCGATCTTGTCGTAGGGATTTACTTTCTTTTCGACGTCGAGGTGGAAGCTGTTGGTGTAATAACCTTTGTCGGTGACGCCCGGCACCACACCAAATTCGGCGGCATCGAGCCGGCAGAAGCGATCACACAGGTTTTCGCTCGGCGTGCTGTACAGGCTAAAACCGTAGCCGGTCTCGTCTTTCCACGCATCCACAGCAGCACGCAGTCGCTGCACAATCGCCACACCTTTTTCCCGCAGGTGCTGCGCATCATACGGATGGACTTCATTGCCGCTCAGCGCGTTCAGCGTTTCATGCAGGCCGATGTAGCCGAGCGAGATCGAAGCACGGCCGTTGCGGAAAATCGCGCCGACTTCGTCATCAGCGTTCAAACGTACGCCACACGCGCCCTCCATGTAGAGAATCGGCGCTACGCGTGCTTTGGTTTTCTCCAGCCGGGCGATGCGCGTCATCAATGCCCGTTTAGCCAGTTCAAGCCGTTCATCCAGCAGCAGCCAGAAATGAGCTTCATTGCCTTTGGCTTCCAATGCAATGCGCGGCAGGTTCAGGCTTATCACCCCAATATTGTTTCGCCCTTCGTGAATCTGCTTACCGTTTTCCTCATACACGCCGAGGAAGCTGCGGCAGCCCATCGGGGTTTTGAACGAACCGGTGACTTCTACCACCTTGTCGTAATTGAGAATGTCGGGATACATGCGCTTGCTGGCACACTCCAGCGCCAGCTGCTTGATGTCGTAGTTAAAATCACCGGGACGACGATTCACCCCTTCGCGGATGGCAAACACCAGTTTCGGGAACACCGCGGTTTTATGATTTTTCCCCAACCCTGCGATGCGATTACGCAGAATCGACTGTTGAATCAGGCGTGCGGCCCAATCGGTGCCAAGACCAAAGCCAAAGGTGACAAACGGCGTCTGCCCGTTGGCAGTGTGCAGCGTGTTGACCTCATATTCGAGAGACTGGAATGCGTCATAACACTCTTTCTCGGTGCGCACGCGCGCATAGGCTTCCGCATCCGGGATCTGCCACTGCTGTGCCACGGCGCGATGTTTCTCCAGACTAAGCGTCACAAACGGCGCCAGCACTTCATCAATGCGGTTGATGGTGGTACCACCGTAAATATGGCTGGCGACCTGCGCAATAATTTGTGCTGTCACCGCCGTCGCGGTGGCAATGGATTTTGGCGGCTCGATTTCGGCGTTGCCCATCTTGAAGCCGTTGTTCAACATGCCCTGAAGATCGATCAACATGCAGTTAAACATCGGGAAAAATGGCGAATAGTCGAGGTCATGGTAATGAATCTCGCCGCGCTCATGCGCCAGAACCACATCACGCGGCAGCAGCTGCTGCTGGGCATAATGTTTGGCAACGATGCCTGCCAGCAAATCGCGCTGGGTGGGGATCACTTTGCTGTCTTTGTTGGCGTTTTCGTTGAGCAGCGCGGCATTGGTTTGTTCAACCAGGCCGCGAATGGCGTGATGCAGTTTGCCACGCTGTTCACGGGCTAAATCACGGTCATGGCGATATTCGATATACGCGCGCGCTAGCTGCGGCCAGCGTCCGGCCATCAGCGTCTCTTCCACTGCGCACTGAATGTCACGGATATCGACCTCAATGCGATCGGACAATCGCTGGCTCACTTGCTCTGCGACTTGTGTACACCAACTCGCATCATCAATCTGAGCAGCTTGCGCCGCCGCCTGAACCGCTAGCGCAATACGCTGCGCTTCAAACGGCACTTTACAGCCGTCTCGCTTAATCACCACCGCCGCCATTTCCTCTCCGTGAAACTATATGTAGATATTTGTGCAGAGTGTAATCGCAATATGTGGTGTTTTGGCTGAAATTAATTGCGTTGTTTTTGACCTGCCGCAAAGAAGACATAACGAAGATTGAAAGCCGCACAATGGTAAAGCGGACTAAACTTCAAAAGTTTTAAGCAGACCAAACTTCGAACTTTTACAACTTGATTTGCGATGCGAAGCAGGTTTAATGATTTTTTTTTGCCTATTTTTGGCCCGTCATTTAATTACAAGGATGCCTTACATGCCTCTGCAACGAACGCTGCTCGCCTGTTGTTTATCCCTGACTTTTTCCGCTGTTGCCGCCCCCGCCTCTGATCTGCCTTTAATGCCCTGGCCGCAAAAAGTGGTGCAGCCTGCCAGCGGCGGCGCATTGACGCTGACACCGCAATTCACGCTGCATATTACGGGCGATCATCTGGAGGGGGCTGAAGCGCGCTGGCGTGCACGTATTTCACGTCAAACCGGTTGGCCGCTGCTGCCCGCCAGTGCGCCGAGCGATCAGGCCACCATTCAGGTACAAATTGCCCAGGCAGTGGATCCCCTGCCACAGCCGGACAGCGATGAGAGCTATCATCTTGAGGTCAACAGCGGCGGCGTGACGCTAAAAGCCAACACGCGTTTCGGTGCGATGCGCGGCATGGAGACCCTGCTGCAGTTGATTGAGAATAATGAGACGGGAACGCAGATCCCCTACGTCATCATTGACGATAAACCACGCTTCCCGTGGCGCGGGGTGCTGATCGATTCGGCACGCCACTTCCTGCCGATTGAAACGGTGAAGCGGCAGATCGACGGTATCGCCGCAGCGCGAATGAACGTATTCCACTGGCATCTGACCGATGATCAGGGCTGGAGATTTGCCTCCAGCCACTATCCGCAGTTGCAGGAGAAGGCCAGCGACGGCCTTTACTACACGCAGCAACAGATGCGTGATGTGGTGCGTTATGCCACCCAGCGCGGCGTGCGCGTGGTGCCGGAAATTGATGTGCCGGGGCATGCCTCGGCGATCGCGGTGGCGATGCCAGAACTGCTCAGCGCGCCGGGCCCGTACCAGATGGAACGCGGCTGGGGCGTGTTTAAACCGCTGCTCGATCCCAGCAACGAAGCGGTCTTCACCTTCATCGATACGCTAATGGGCGAGGTTACGGCGATCTTCCCCGATCCTTATATCCATATCGGCGGCGATGAAGTGGATCCGACCCAATGGAATGACTCGCCGAAAATTCAGCAGTTTATGCGTGACCATGGTCTGAAAGACACGCACGCATTACAGGCGTGGTTCAATCAGCGGGTGGAGAAGATCCTGGAAGCGCATCAACGTCGCATGATTGGCTGGGATGAGGTTTACCATCCGGATCTGCCGAAAAGCATTTTGATCCAGTCCTGGCAGGGGCAGGATGCGTTAGGTGAGGTGGCGAAGCACGATTTCCGTGGCATTCTCTCAACCGGTTTCTATCTCGATCAACCGCAAACCGCAGCCTACCACTACCGCAACGAGCCCTGGCCGCAGGGACTTCAGGGTCAGGATCAGATTCAAGCCGACGAGCAAGCGCAGAGCTGGCAGTTCACCATGCCGCGTTTGAAGGGCAGCCCGGTCAAAGGCAGTTTCACTCTGGTGGAAGCTAAAAACGGCTGGCGTGGCTTTATTGATTTCAGCGGCAAAGCGCGGCGTATGGTGAGTGATATTCGCTGGCTGTCGCCCACGCAGTTGACCTTTAGCGTCGATACCTGGATGGGGCCGTTTCAGCCAATGGTCACTCTGACGCAGGACAAACTGACCGGTTACATGCTGGTGGGCAATGTGCGCTATCCCGCTGAGGGCAGCAAGCTGGCACAGGTGCCGACCGGTATTCAGCCTTCAGTGCCAACGCCTGAGCAAATGCAAAACAACCTGATTGGCGGTGAAGCAGCGCTGTGGGCGGAAAACGTCAACAGCCGGGTAATTGATACGCGTTTATGGCCGCGTGCCTTTGTGGTGGCTGAGCGTCTGTGGTCGGCGAAGGATGTCACCGACAGCGACAACATGTACCAACGCTTAAACGCGGTGGATCGCTGGGGCACGGTGTCGGTGGGATTACAGCAGCATCAGCAGGCGGAGGTGCAGATGATGCGACTGGCCAACACCAGCGATATCACGCCGCTGCGCGTGCTGGCGGAGGTGCTGGAACCGGCGCAGTATTACACGCGTCAGCACCTGAAATTCCAGGCAGGGCACTATGACTATTTCGAGCCGCTCAATCGTCTGGCGGATGTACTGCCTGCCGAAAGCGAACCGGTGCGGTTACTGGATAAACAAGTCGATGCACTGATCGCCAACCGTGAGGATCGCATGGCGGCCAACGTTATTCGTCAGCAGTTACAGCGCTGGCAGAACAACAGTGACGCGGTGATGCCGCTGATTCTGAGCAGCTATCAGCTCAAGCCGCTGCAGCAGCAGGTTCAGCAGGTGGCGCAACTGAGCCGCATGGGCATCGATTTGGTCAATGCGATGCAGCGTAATCAGGCATACGGTGCCAGCGAAGTGGCTGAGATGCGCGCCAAACTGGACGCTGCGGCAGAAGTGCAGGATGAAACGGTGCTGGCGCTGGTCAGGCCGCTGGAGAAGTTGTTGAGGTCGTCTAAATAAACGGATGCGCGACCAATCACGCCGCTACGAGAGGATGGCACACCATGGAATTACGTCGCTACGGGGGTGAAGAGCACGCCATGCATTGATGTCGCTGAGGTGATGTTCTAACACACTCATCGCGCCGCTACAGTTGAGCACAAATTTGTAGCGGCGCAATTTATTGCGCATTGCTTTACTTAACGACGTACGGCAATGGCCTCAATCTCGATCTTCACATCTTTCGGCAGACGCGCGACTTCCACACAAGAACGTGCCGGGAAGCTGGCGTTGTGCTCGGTAAAGAAGGCTTCGTAAGTAGCGTTAACGGTGGCGAAGTCGTTCAAATCTTTCACGAACACGGTGGTTTTCACAATGTCGCCCACTTTCAGGCCAGCGGCTTCCACGATCGCCTTGACGTTCTCCAGTGACTGACGCGCCTGCGCAGACACATCATCTGCCACGGCACCGGTCGCCGGATCAACAGGGATCTGGCCTGAAGTGATGATCATGCTGCCGAGATCCACGCCCTGCACATAAGGGCCAATTGCTGCGGGTGCTTTTTCTGTGCTGATTTCGCGAGACATTGTTTCTCCTTAAAAGTGCGCAGCCGACCTTTGTCAGCCGCGTATTGGTTCGCCCCATTATAGGGACGATAAGCACGATTACCAGTGACCGAGCACCACGTGGCGCGCGAACTCTTTCTCGCAATATTTGCACTTCAGGTGCACATCATCGTCACGCTGTTTCACCGCGAAGCTGCTGAATACTGGCTCACTGCGGCTAATGCAGTTGCTGTTCGGGCAGGTCAGCACACGCTCGACACGATCCGGTAAGGTTGGGGCGATTTTCGCCACCACTTCGTATTCATCAATGCGGTTAACCGTGGCGTGAGGCGCATACACCGCCAGCTGGTTAATCTGATCATCGGTCAGGAAGGTATTCTCGATCTTAATTAAATCTTTGCGCCTCATCTCGCCTGAAGGCAGATTCAGTCCAATGGTGATGCGCTGGTCGGTCTCGGTCAGGCGAAACAGCGACAGTAATTTAAAACCGACCTGCGCAGGAATATGGTCGATTACCGTGCCACGCTTGATGGCTTCAACCTGCAATTTATTATCGTGAGTCATCGGTTTCTCCTTACAGGGCCAGTTCGCTATTCAGTACCAGTGCCAGCAGAGCCTGGCGGGCGAAGATGCCGTTGCCCGCTTGCTGGAAATACCAGGCGTGCGGCGTGCTATCGACGTCGGTGGTGATTTCATCAATACGCGGCAGCGGATGCAGCACTTTCATGTTGTTGCGTGCGCCGGCTAAATCGGCCGCGCGCAGGATGAACTGCGCTTTGACGTTGGCGTACTCGGAAGGATCGAGACGCTCTTTCTGCACGCGCGTCATGTACAGAATGTCGAGTTCCGGCATCACTTCTTCGATGGTGTCATGGCGTGTCCAGACAATGTTCTGCTCATCCAGCATATCGGTAATGTAGGCTGGCATCGCCAGCGCATCTGGCGCGATAAAGTAGAAACGATTGCCGGTAAACTTGGCCAGCGCCTGGGTCAGCGAGTGCACGGTGCGGCCATACTTCAGGTCACCGACCATCGCCACATGCAAGTTGTCGAGGCGGCTCTGGGTTTCACGGATGGTGAACAGATCCAGCAGGGTTTGCGTGGGATGTTGGTTGGCACCGTCACCGGCATTGAGAATTGGAATGCCGCTGGAGAACTCAGTCGCCAGGCGCGCGGCGCCTTCCTGCGGATGACGCATCACAATCGCATCGACATAAGTGCTAATCACCGAAATGGTGTCGGCCAGCGTTTCGCCTTTCTTACCCAGCGAGGTATTGCTGCCGTCGGCGAAGCCCACCACCGAAGCGCCAAGGCGATGCATGGCGGTTTCAAACGACAGGCGCGTGCGCGTTGAGGCTTCAAAGAAGCAACTGGCAATCACGTTGTGCTTCAGCAGTTCCGGCTGGGGATGAGCCTTCAACTGGGCAGCGGTGTGTAACACCAGCTCCAGCTCTTCGCGGTTGAGATCGTTGATGGAAATAATGTGCTTGCGATATAGCGGGTTGGCCATAGCGTTCTCCTCTGCGCTGCCGGATTGCGGACAAAAAAAAGCCCCTGCTTAAGGGGCTTTTTTTACGATCAATGGTTGACGGAAAGAAACAGCTGAATCGCCTGTGGTCAGGCGGGGTAGAGCGGCAAATTGTACGCTGCGCTGTTGCATGTTTCCTCCGGCAAATTGTGGCGCATTATACGCATTCACTGATTTGCATCAAGCAGAAATCGCCGCAAGGTAAACGTTTGCATTACTTGTTTCCCAGCGTGGCGACCATCACCGCTTTGATGGTATGCATGCGGTTTTCGGCCTGATCGAACACGATGCTGTGCGCCGATTCAAACACCTCGTTACTCACTTCCATGCCGTCTTTCAGACCATACTGTTCAGCCATCTGACGGCCCAGTGTGGTTTGATCATCATGGAA
>Ga0157363_1002643_pt1 | contig 15911 bp, 13 predicted proteins | sample AttsexASBM1_FD_111477 | JGI IMG/M metagenome (GOLD analysis project Ga0157363, IMG submission 111477) | Fungus gardens microbial communities from leaf cutter ant in Ribeirão Preto, State of São Paulo, Brazil - Atta sexdens ASBM1 | ecosystem: Host-associated > Fungi > Mycelium > Unclassified ...
CATTAGTTCGGACAGCCACTATAATTGTTGAATATTTCAAAGTATATTGTACAACGAAGGAAGTTACTGGCTAATTGCGCCATTGTCATTACAATTGTATATCTTTTGAATTGAATATCTTGAAGTCAATCAAATCATTCTAGAAATTTGTGTTTAATGAAAGATAATAATTACATATATGTATAATTATATATTAAGTATTTTGTACAAATATCTATTGATGGTTAGAAAAATGATAATTTTTCATAACATGCTGATGATATGAGTTAATAAAATCATCGATAAGTGATTTTTATATTAAATGTTACTTATGATGAAGTACAATTGTATGTTACACTTTTAATTTTCTTCTACCCTGTAAGTTGAAACAACAATTAATCTTTTCAGAATATTTAATATATGATCGACTTTTCTAAAATATTTTATTTTAATATAAATGTGTGATATACTACAATAAAAGAAATATATACAACATATATACATTCAGTTATTTATTAAAAGGATAATAATCCAATCCATTGTTGTATTTAAATTCGTGTTTATTATGATTCTGCTTCTTTACCATTTCCATAAGTTTTTGGACGCTAGGTCTATATAAATAAGAAATAGAAGATTGCAAATAATTACAAGTTACATAATTACAAGTTATAAATAATGTAAAGCATAATTATGAATCGTACCTGTAAGGTGGTGGTAACATTTCTTCATGGAACGTACATTTTATGTTATTAGACGGTTTGTTTTGTTTGAATATTTTTGATCTAACGATATCGATATCTCTATTATATTTATCTATGATTTTGTCTACTTCATTTGGTGGTACATCAAAATATATTAAAAAATGGCTGGAAATATAAAAAAGAAAAATAGACAAAATAAAGTAAAATATATAAAAATATATTGCTACTATTTCGGACAACCCAATACTTTACTATCGTTAGAGTACATAATAATGAAGAAAATTTATCATGCATTTAATTTGTTCCAATTAAGACAAAACTTAATTATGTTTTAATATTATTATATGTATAATCTTACTTTGCTTCACGATGAATGTGTCCATGTGCATTAGTTTTGCATGGAAGTAGTATTACTCCGCAATTTTCAATTTTTCTGATAAAACCACCAGTATTAAATATCGTTTCAGCTGTTCTCTTTAAAGCTGCTACCAATTCCGGCTACAAATACATATCAAATGTTTATTGATCATTTTATAATAGATAACGATTATTTGTATGAAACAACATATTATATCAGGCGCAGGATTATCATAATGTTTTATTGCACAAATCGCTGAGATAAAAAAATATAACCTATACTTTACAGTACGATACCTTTTTCATGATTCGCAGCAATAAGGGCATTTCATATGTAGGCATTTTTGTATTTTTTTGTCACTCTAACTATACAATTTTTAAAAAACTAACAATAATATAATGACAATACTTTAATAATGGAAAGAAAATCACTCACTGAATGCACTGAAAGAAAATTACAAACTATATTAATCTACATAAATTATATTGTCTTGTCCAATTCTGAAGGCTGAGCGAAATTGAAGAACCCCGACATATCAACTGTTGTAAATAATAAGGATTTGACACCTAGTTTCCAAGAATGGATGTTGGTGCGTTAGTGTACGGATTTTATCATTTCATTCTTCATGTAAACAATAAAATAAAAGACTACGCTCAAGCCACGGTATATATTGTGCTGCTCAAGCCTTAAAACTCAAAACTCAGACTCGACCTCAGATGATTCAGATTTCACTGGGGAATCGTGAAACGTGGATGTGCAAGTAGTATGAGAAGAATATTAAAGCAAAATACGTGTCAAAAAATTTGAACTTTAGCAATCGAAAACATTTTACTTATATTTTACACGGAAGTATTGTCACTTCTATTATAAATAGTATTGTAAAATTATAATAATATTTATCAATAGATTTATTTTGATAATTTTAATTATTTTTCAAATTTTTATGATTTTACTGATAGAATATAGACAGAAACTGTAATTTGCTATTCAATGATGTTCTGCGTTTATTCAATTTCATGTTTCTGTTAATAAATATTTGAAAAAATATATCTTAACAGTTTATATTTATATTAGGTCTGTTTTTATTCCTTATTAATGATTCTACAATGTGCTCTTTGTTTCCTGTTTTTTGCTTTTTACCTTTTGCTTTTTTCCTCTTTGTGATCGTTTTATCAACAATTGTATTTTTTGCAATGTATTTCTTATTTCTTTTGAAGATCGTTAACTTTTATCTCAGGCGATATAAAACAAAAAAATGGATAAGAAGCGAAAAGACAAAATGTAAAAAATAACAAAAGGCAAGAAACAGGAAATGAAAAGCATATTGTAGAACAGGCTTAAGACTGTATTAGAACTTTCCCGAAAACGAGAAAGTCTAGTAAGGAATAAAGATCAAACATATATCTGTCTATCACTTTAAGTTCCAAAAGTATATACTAAGGCTGTGATCTCACTACAAATGCTTTGAAGCATTTGATGGACCAATTAGAAGAAAGAATTTTACAAACCAGTTAAAAAAGCCAGTTTCAAAGCGTTTGCAGCATCGCGTTGACCATATCCTAATTCAGATATAGATAATTCAGGTGTAAACTCAAGAAACTATTGTTATTTCAGATATTCAATGTATAGTGGAGATGGCAGAATTATCAAGCAGTAATAAAAGCGATAGTGATAAAACCAATGATAAAAATGATGAGGAAATACAGTGTTTCGATGCTAATAATGTAAATGATGACAAAAGCGATAATTTAAACGATGACAAAAGTAATACCACAAACCATAACAAAAATGATTGTAACCCAAGGGAATCTACTCGTAGGCAATTTTACAAAAGCCGTATAAGAAAAGATAATATTAAATTGGAATTTGATGATAGTACACCTCAAGAAGAAAGACGGAGATTGTTATTAGAGTATCAGAAGAAGTATGTATAACAAATTATTTATAGGAATATTCTATTGTTAACAAAAAAATATGTATTTTATGTTAAAAATTAATAGGCATTGTATGTGTAAAAAATCCATAGAAAAAAATTAATATACTTGTGACAAAGTACATATGTTAAACAATTATTTTGTATATATTCATAAAAACATTATTAACAAATATTAATAAAAAATTTAAACTTAAGGATATTGAAAAATTTAATAATAAAATTTAATAATAAATTAATGAAATTAAATGTTATCATTTGTAGATATCATAATTATTGAGACTTTTCAGGAAATATATACCAGTATAAAAGTCAGTTTCTGTTTAATTGATATTCAGTGAAATGCATTTTTAACAAAATAATTGAATTTTTGATGTTTTTCTTTTGGAAAAGTTGTATATCATAAATTTTTACTGGCTTTTATATATTTTTATTCTAACATTATTCTAACATCATTCTAATGTTTTTCTTTTTTTTTCACATTCTATTTTTTTTATATAACTACGCTATTTTATAATTCTTATAGACATAGAGATGAAACTATCAATGCTATACGTGGTGTACAAGAGTGTTTTACATCAAAAAATGAAGATATGGAAAAATATATAGATGAGCAACATATAAATGAAGAGGAATATGTAGATGAAAACGAATATATGGATGCGGAAGAGTACATGGCTGAAGAGGAATATATGGAAGTAGAAGATTATGCCTCGTCGTATTATAAGATTTTTCCGAACGAATCCAAAACAAGTCGAATGATGCTATCAGAATGGATGCTAGATGTGCCACAAGATCTCATTGAAAATTGGATTATGGTTCCATGTCCAATAGGAAAACGAGTTAGAGTAATCTCAGGCTGGGTATTAACTCATCTTTATTGATATTTATTATCAAATAAGAAATTTTTATTACAATTGTATAATAATTATTTTAACAATTTTTTAAATCAGGGTGAAACAAGGGCATATTCTAGAAAAGGTGTTCTACATGGTGTTTTTCCTTCAGCACTTCCAGGTGGAAATTCTGATAGTGACTTTCATCACTCTGCTGCTATCGATTGTCTATGGATAAAGAACCGAAAACTTTTTTATATATTAGACGTGTTGTATTGGAGTCTATTGCCATTCACGAATTGTCAGGTAATACATATATATTTCACATATAAATCAATCTGTATTTGTAAAGTAATTGATATATTATAAATTAAAATACATAAGCAATAAATAAATAAATATATTTATATATTATTTTACGTATACAAATGCGATATATTATTTTAGGCTGAGTTCAGGTTTTTCTGGATCAAGAATAAGTTCCAGGAAATACCAGAATTCGAAGAACGTAATACTGATACAAATAGATATCCTATTTTAACTCTACCAAATATTAATTGTAACTCGGACGTTAATTCAATCTTGGCAAATCTTGATAATGAACCTCTGGATGGATTGCTATTTTATCATCGTCAAGCATTATATACTTATGGACTTACCCCACTTGTGACATGGTTAAAACCTTTTATGTTATCTGAAGTACTTGGAATATCTATACCTTCATTTGATGAGAAACCAGATGATTATATAAATTTTGAACATCACATACAAAAAGTAAAAGGCAAGAAAAATCGACAAGATGATATTACAAAGAGTGATACTAATTCTGTAAGTTCCTGCAATGTTATATAGTGACTAACTTTATATGTATGTTAACTTTTTACTTAATATATTCTTTTTAATTTTATAGATGGAAATAGAAGGTGTCGTTTAAAATTAAAAACTCATTTGTTATGGCAATTTATAGATGATCAATCTAGATGACTTATATAATAATCCAAAACTTAATACATTTTTTTTATTACCAAAGATACAATATGTCTGATAATACAAATTTGTTTTACAAAATTAATACAAATTTTTTTTTACAATGACAAATCAAACCTCTATTTTTTATGATGGTAACGCAAATAATCATTGCAGCAATCAAGATATATTAATATATTTGAACTATGTATATCACAAAATATTAAAATAAGAAAAGTTCATATATCAATATGCACTGTATGAAATATATCGAGAGCTTTGTCACTAAAGTATAACAATATATTATTCATAATTTCTACATTTGTCACTTTCATCTAAAAAAAGAAAAACATTAAACTATTATATATTAACTATTATATATTAACATGTATCAAATATGTTTTAACATCATTTCGATGTAAAATGAGAGGAAAAATAAAAATGTAAAGACTCACTCTATTCTCCATTATTGTTATCCCGGGTAGATTAATCCTGCGCAATGTACATAATCCTAATTGTAAATCTCCTGCCATTAACATTTGCTCATGTAAAACTTTATGGAACATTTCCATGTGTTCGTAATCAAGAAATACATTAACTCTGTCATTTCGATCTCCGACAATGCTGTAAATTAATAAATACCAATATAAACTAAATATTATAAATAATATTGAACATTTTCATTCAATTAAATATTAACCTACGTACGCTGATAATATTTCCTTCAAGTCTGAACTATGATATTTAACTTTAATGATATCTGTAATTGGTAATTCTGGTACTGTGTATTCCATTTGAACTTCACCAAAAATTATTGGCTTATCCTCGTTAGTAGCTGTAATTATAATCGGAACCAGCCAACATAAGTCATCCTCGTTAGCTGGTAGTGTAACTATCAAGCAGTCAAACATACGACCGATGATAGTATGTACTGCGTCCATACAGCTGCGAGTGCCACGACATAGTAGAAGAGGCAATCTTATAGAATTCTGTATATTTAATGTGGTCCGTGTTAAACTCCAGGATAATAATACTCCTTTATAAATGGATTTTTCAACACCATTCTCATGATCATGGATTTTAGCTATAACTTCAATCTAAAATATATATTTTAGAAACAAGCTATTATCTTTTTAACAATGTACATATTTTAATATGATATTACAAAATATTAAACTATTATATAAAAAAATATTAAAAATTAATAATTGTCAATATTTTTTATTAGACCTTGATTACAGGATCCTCACTATTTGGTTTAGATGTAATATCTTCCATAATAGAAAACTTTGCGTCATAAGTTACATCTTCACGCGATAAGGTGCTTGCAATCTCTTCTCTCAATTTTTTCGAATATAATTTAAAATGAACATCATCTTGTTTGATGCCAAACAGAGCAGATACTGCATAAATGTTCCATGTTTGGGCTACTAAGCCTGTAAGGTTGTAAGTAAAATTAAAAAAAGATTGTATATTCAAATAAAAAGAGATGTTAAATATTTAAACTGAATAGTCGATTAACATAAAACCAAAGTATTACATTCAATTATATCTTGGGAACTATTAGAACAAGAAACTTTTGTGTCACATCAATTCCAAGCGTTTGAAGTACGCTTTCAGTTTTTTTTTCTTAGATACGAAAAAGCGCGTTGTTTACCTTCCAATCCATCGATTTCGTCTTCTTCTATCCACATACTCAGATCGAACCGTTGTCGTTGACGCATTCGAGGTGTTCGCGGGGTATACATGACACTACCTCGACTGTCCGGCGTACTGATACTTATGCTATCTGACATGTTATGGTTATGGAGGAATTAAAAACCGTTCATATAAATGAACGTTCGAAAAGTAATATGAGATCACTCTAAGTGATCTTCTATTTCTTGATTTCTTGAGTGGATGCGAGTATTTGCCGCGCGAATGTCAATAAATTATCAATCATGGTGAAAAATTGTTTCTAATCGTTTCAAAACATTGAAAACTGTCGAAAATGTCGAATTCAAGCGCATCGCACATGCGACATGATGCGGCACGAAACACTTTGATATATGATTGGTGATCGCACTATGGGTATGGTCAACGCGATGTTGCAAACGCTTTGAAGTGTTTTTTAATTGATCAGTTTGTAAAATTCTTTCTTCTAATTGGTCAAACGCTTCAAAACATTTGGAGCGAGACTTTGACCACAGCCTAAGTCACAGTATAAGACTTACACTGTGACACAGTATAGAGACACACTGAAATACATTGATTATTATTTCATCTTTGTCTTTTGTTTAACATTGACAAACAATAAACGTATGATTCATATGTTGTGTTCTACCTTTTAATAAATTTTCTGTAAGATAAATCTGGTATCCGCGCATGGTAATCTTGCTACTTATCCAACAGGTAAAATTTATCAAAAGACGGAACAACCGGAAATTGTAGCGAACAAATGTAGGCTGTGTTCCAAATTTCACTGCCAGTGCTGAAAATCTACTGTTTACGTTACATATATGTATTATATATCTTTAGCACTAACAAATTCGTATTAACAAATAGATAATAATAATTAAATAACTAATACATAATATATAGTTGCTAAAAAATTAAAAAAGACGTGTCAAAGCGTTAATTATCTTCGAATTTATATATCAATCGAGTTCTAAATAAAAATAATAGCGCATCATTCAAATATAATTTGTATAATGTATGTGTAATTTTTTTTTAAGTAACTCAAAAAGAGATTACGCCAAAATTAATAAATATAATAAATAATTACATTATATATAAATATATTATTGTCAATCAGTTTCAATTAACTTCGCTGATCTCGTTCTCTTCGCTCGATTATAAAAAACTTTGTGCAACTATTCCATTATATATTTATCTTTGATATCCACGCGATTGACGCGATCGCCAAGGCAGACTTTCACCAATCACATTAAGTCACGCGTCTCTCTTTCTCCTTCCTCTTTTTACGCGCATGTATTCGAGTGCACTCGCGTCTTTCGATCGATGTTGACGTGGGTCGTGTTTATGTCCCGCGTTGTTTTTGTCTCCCGCGCAAAAACGCAGAACGGTTTTCTCAAGGGAGGTTAAGAAGCGCAATATCCACAGCATCCCTGTGACCCTCGTCCTCCGAAGTCGATCGCATAGTGTTGCTTTATCATTGTGATCCAGATGAGCGCGAGTGCGCAATGGCAACGATAGAAGTCACATTCCCGTCAGACAGACCGCCCGGGAAAATTCTGAAATGGAGGGTACGCTCGGACACAATGGTCGCAGCGGGCAGAATATTGCTGGTGTATCAGGACGCGACGCCAACCGCCGACGATGAAGAGACCAAGGAGCCCGAGAAGAAGCTGCGGGCCACGAATTTCGGCCGCGTCAAGCAGTTTCTGGCCAAGGCGGGTGACGTTGTCCAGCCTGGGTATGAATAATCCTTCCCATAATCCTCATTTGGAATGATAGCAAATGGTAGTTACGTGAAATTCCGTAACGTCATCGCATTCAAAAATCTGTAGAACCAATTTCAAATGTCTTCAAACGCATAACTTTTTTATTATCTTGTGTTAGACAAGGCTTTTGTGAAGATTTAAAGATCTTATTAAACTCATTACATTGCATCTGTATCGTAAACTGATAGATCTTTAAACCTTGAACAAAATGAGATAATAAAGAGCTTCTACTCTGTGTCTTAAAATAGAAGAAAATTGAAAATAATCTGTATATTCTTAAAATAAAAATTTTATTTTTAATATTGCAATATTCTTTTTATTAAGAGAATATTGAATTATGATTGTGTTTTTACAAATACAATCACTTAACTATGCTTATGCTATTATAAAATACCTTTACCCTATAAATGAGTCATTCGTATCTTGTATACTTTTTTCTTTTGAAATCACCTATTTAAATGATTCACCTATTTAAATAATGGTTAGATTTTTTCTTCTTTCCTTTTTTTTAATGTACAAATATTTTCTAAATATATTAAAAAATATATATTATAAGAATTACTTAATGATCTTATATTTTTGTAAACATGATGAAAATAAACTAAGCGGGGACGCAAATAATGCTTATAATAAAAGATTAGAAAATCATCGTGTGTACTAAAGATTGAAACAAGAATTTTATATAATTTTTATATTGCATACAGAAACACTTTTTAATGGTTTTATATTGTGTAGTCTATTTAAAATATACTTGAATTTTGTGATGTCTGCATAGTTGATTAGTGTTCCAGGCAAGTGATAGTTCTACTGGAAGGATGTACACATCCCACTGTGATGATAGACTTGTGTGCAGAATGCGGAGCCGATTTGAGAGTACAAGAAACCAGCAAAGATGGAAACACAGTTGGAGTATCTCAGGCCAGTGTGCCTATGGTACACAGCATACCAGAACTGAAAGTATGTCCGGAGTTAGCAGAAAAAATTGGGAAAGAGGATGAACAACGTCTTTTAACAGATCGGAAATTAGTGCTACTTGTGGATCTCGATCAAACAATCGTTCATACCACAAACGATAATATTCCACCCAATTTGAAAGTACGCATACATTTTATTATATGCTGTCATAATTTTCTATAAAAATTATTGATATAAAATTTTCTAGCATTATTGCAAAATAATCAAATGTTTCTTTTCAAAGGATGTTTTTCATTTTCAATTGTACGGGCTGAACTCTCCATGGTACCACACCAGATTAAGACCGAACACCCGGCACTTCCTCTCGGAGATGAGTCGTTTGTACGAATTACATATTTGCACTTTCGGAGCAAGAATTTATGCGCACACTGTTGCGTCATTGCTAGACAAGGATGGAGTTCTGTTCTCTCACAGGATACTTTCGAGAGACGAATGTTTCGATCCAGCATCCAAAACTGCAAACCTCAAGTATTTATAAATTGCTATCTTAAATTTTTATATAACATTATTAGAGATAAATATTTAGAGATCAATTCTCTATTTATTGCAGAGCTTTGTTTCCATGCGGCGATGACTTAGTATGTATTATAGACGATAGAGAAGATGTATGGCAAGGGTGTGGAAATTTAGTTCAGGTTAAACCTTATCATTTTTTCCGTCATACCGGCGATATTAATGCACTACCAGGTTTGGAAAAGTCTGAAGTATCGCGTTTACCGGAGCCGGTGAATGCAAATAATTCCTGTACAAATTCGCAAGACAAGGATAGCAAGAATGATGCTTCTGAATTATCAAATGAAACTGAACAGCCGTTAAACAATCCCTCTGTGAAAGAAACAAATCATGAAGATGAGAAAGATGAGAAAATAATGGACAAGATAAAAAACAAGAATGAAAAAGACGAAGATGATAAAGTGAATTCTGAAAACGATGCGGAATCTAATGTTCAGATTACTACTGCGAAAGAAGACGATAAAAAGGAAATAACGAAAATTGCACCATTTGTGGAAACGAATAAAAGCAGTAAGCAAGCAGTGCCAAAGCAGGAGAGTAATATAATAGATGATGATGATGATGATTATCTACTATACTTGGAAGATATTCTTCGAAGAATTCATACAGAGTTTTATGCTACATTGGATCAAGAGAATACTCGAACGTCTTTGCGAGATATAATCCCACGGGTACGCTCTCAAGTTTTGAAAGGATTATGCTTAACTTTCAGTGGCTTGATACCCACTCATCAAAAACTTCACCAAAGCCGTGCATATAAGGTCGCGAGAGCGTTTGGAGCAGAAGTGACTCAAGTAATACTTTTATATTTATTTTTTTATAATAATTTATTATGTTTCGATAAATAACAATAAAATTTTGCCAGGACTTAACGGAGAAAACCACGCATTTGGTTGCTATTAGAAAAGGTACAGCGAAAGCAAACGCAGCTAGAAAAGACATAAATATTAAAATTGTAAATTCGGATTGGTTATGGACGTGTGCAGAACGCTGGGAACACGTGGATGAGCGCTTGTTTCCTTTAACATCACAGGTATAAATATGTCATAATTTTGTAATGTTAAGTTACATTATTTAAACAATTTTTATGTAATTTATTAAAACGCCGACATTGTCTCGACATTAATAATAAACATGAAGTATCGTAGGCACGCGGATCGAGAGTACCACCACCGCATTGTAGTAGTCCGGAACGCGTCGAGGATGTAGAAAGCGATAAAACAAATTCCTTCGCTAATTCTATCAATCCATTAATGTCATTCACTCAAGAAGAGATCGAATTTATGGATAAAGAGGTCAATGAGGATATGGAAGATATGGTTTTCGAAGACGAGGAAGATGATATGGAAGAATGTGGTACAAAGATACGTCGTCGGAGCTCCGATTCTGAAGATTCTATGAATGGTAAAGTCTATTTTAGGTGATCTATAATATGCGATTTGGATATAATTCTGTCTGTAATTTTATGTATTATTTTATTACGTTAAAATATTACGGTAAAGTCGGATAGGTTAAAATTGCTTTTATTACAATTACAATTTTTGTTCGAAGGAATTGTAAATTTCTTGCCCATTCTGAAAAGAATCAGTTATTTAAAAAAATTTACTTGTTTGAAAGTTTCCAGTTTCTAAGGCACAATATAATATCATGATTTATTTTGCAATGTTATGCAATATACATGATATATTATCATGAGATAAAATTTCATATTTCGCAGACTTTGTTTCCATTAGAATGAAACATTTTTTTCACTTAGTTCTTAATATTGTGTATGCAGAGAATCAAACTTATTTTCGTTTAACAAAGAATTATAAGTTATTTAATTATATTTCAATATATATATATATATATAATTTTTTATTATAATTTTATACTTACAAATTAAATAATATTTTTTTTTATGTTACAGATATAAATGAATTGGGAGTTTCAAAAAGAAAAAAGAGAAAGGTTTACAACGGCAACAATGATAAAGATTTCTCCAAAGATGTAGACTATCATGAGAGTGAAAACGATGACAATAACGACAGTGATGATGATGATGATGATGATGATGATGATGATGATGATGATGATGATGATGATGATGATGATGATGATCTTGTTGCACGTTTTAGAAGAGGAGGAGAATTACCCGATGATTTAGATCTAGGTGATAATTCACAGGACTCAATAGATGATTTTGAAGAAGAAGATAATGAAGATGACAGAGAATGGAATGCATTGGGTGCTGCACTTGAAAGAGAATTCCTTTCCGAGTGACATGTGTTTGAATATAAGTAGTTTTCTTTAATAATTAACTCAGGATGTTTTATGTTATTCATAAATTTCAAGTTCGATAGCCGAGGCAGGGTTATTGATAATAAAACATTACATTATTATATACTCTGATAAGCAAGATATTATAGAAATATTAAAGATTTCGAAGGAACAGATTAAAATAACTGATCTATGAAACAAGAATCTTTAAAAATGGAAAATCAATTCTTTCTATAATATCGAGCAAGACTTATTGGATTTTTAAATTTTGCACATATATTTAAAAGCATGATTAATTGTAACAAAGTAATTATTGTTCTTCAAAAATAATCTTTGAATAGTATTATAGCACTGTGAATAACACATGTGCCATTGAATATATTTGCGAGTTTTTTCTCATGCAAGAAAATATGTCGAAAACTGATTTTATCTTTATGTATATGTATATATATATATATATAATTAGAAAATAAAAAATTTATTTTCTAATATTTTTAGAGCTATCGTATTAACATTGATGATTCCAAGCAAGCTTTTGTATTGAGATCCCAGAATGTATCGGAAAATTTGAAAATAAAAACTTGTAGTACTTACAATTTGCAATGTACAGTTTCTCTATTGAATATTTATAATTTATTAATTATCGAATTTCTCAATACAATAGTATCTTATACTTTTTATGTTGGAATACTATCTGGTTGTGGGTCATCAGGATTATGGTAATATTTCAGATACATCTTCTTATGAGTGAAATCTCGTGTGCCTTCCAGTCTTCCTCTTCGTGGTGCTTTCGAATAATCAAAAGTCGAGTCTTTTTTGCCATATAATTTACTTATTTCTTCTATATCTTCCCTAATTTTACAAAGAAATATGAAATAAAAATTTTTTAATGCATTCATAATGCACACATAAATGTCTTAAGTAGTTTCGTGAAATTTTTAACAGTATATATACCTATATCTACATCCAACAATTTCCTTTCCTGTGACTGGATCTAATATATCGCCTAGAGGATATATCACTTCGACAACCTACAGATTTGATTTAAGTAGTAAAAATATGAAGTCATTCATAAAATTATATTTATTTAAATCTATTATCTTTTTCTCATATAACCACACAATAACAATAATTAAACATAGAACAACACATACCTCGTGTGTGATCAGACGTGTTAATTTCTGCGGTAGTGTTTTTATCAAAATTACATCACCGGTTTTGCACAACTTCTTCGGATCATGGGCATAAATAAATTCGTTTTCCTTAAAGTACTGTTGAAACCAAGAAATATAACCTCAACTAGGAATCTACATAAATATTATTATATGGTACATGATACACATATGTATACTAACCATATGAACATAATCATCAAATTGTAATTGCGGTACTCTCACTTTGGCAGCATTCTGCTTCGACGAAGGCACGCATGTTCCCAAAAAATACCTCAACGCAGTTTTACTCACTTTACTCGCTCCTTTGGCGGCCATCTTTTAATGAAAAATCATCTGATCGCTACACATATCTAGGTCTATATTACAGAAGCTGTATACATATATATATAGACTTTGTAGCTATAGTGACTTTAAATTCCGATTAATTTATTAAATACTGCATATAATATTTCATTAATAAAAATAAGAGGCAAAAATAATAATTATACTATTATACTAATAATAATAATTTTGTGATCTATCGTTTCTTTTACCTTAAACAATTCAAAAAATTAAATTTGCCAAAAAGAAAAAAAAATTGTATTTTTCAACTTGACAAAAAATTAAATTATTAATAATATCTTCTAATATCTTTAAATAAATTTTTATTAACAAAATAATATCGGTATAAAGAATATATTTTTAACATAATCAAATGTCATTTTTTTCATTTTCATTTTACAACCTTTAAAAATTCATCTTTTTTAATTGTAACGATAATGCTTTTTTATGAAGTTAAGTGTTCAGTATTCGTATTTTTGATAATTGATGATTATATATAATTATTTAATTTGTACATAAAAACTTGAAAATCATGTTTTTTGAATTATGTCACTTTTGAAGTCATTTATTTAAAGGAGAGACAGAACGATATGTGTATATAAAAAAATTAAATTAAATTATGTATTTAGAAATTTAATCAAAAATTGTAATTTTGTCGATTAAATTAATCAACGATTTAATCAGAACTTAATTGGAGAAACATGGACGCATGAAGAACTTTTCATTTATTGTATAGTACGTTATATGCATTTGTTTTTCAGCTACGTTTTCTACTTTTCTCATTATCTCTTTTTCTCTTCTACGCGTAAATGTATAGTATATTTGTCTTGTTTCGAATGCAGATGATAAAAAGAATAGAATTCTCATTGTACTAGCTAATGCACGCATGCATTTAGAAAGTACTTTGACGGATTAGAGAAATTAAAAACTGCAATTGAAAAAGAGAAAGAGCTAATACGATGAGATTGTATTTTTTTCTGTAAAGAGATCTGGGAACTACAAAATATCGTTTTCGTAAAATTTTTATTTTACTCACTTATAGTTCTTTTTTTTACATTTCATAATGTTTTAGTTGTATTTTGTATTATATTTTATACATGTAAAATAATATACCAAGATATTTATAAAAAAAATCCCCTTTTTGTTCTTTTATTGATGCTTCTATTAAAAAGATTGGTGACAAATTGTTTATTGATATCCGAAAAGAGTCGCACTATAGGAATAGTGGCGATATTGCGGTCAAAGTGGTGCATGTAGTATTTATAGAAATATATCGATGGTATATTGCAACACCGAAGTTATCAACGAGAGAACATTTTTTAAAAATCTCCAGGGAAATCATAAGATAAAAAATATAATGAAAATCTGATATTATTTATATTATCTTAAATTTTTCTTAAATTACGTGATTCCGTTCTCTGTTTTTAGTAAACTTAATTTATATCGTCGTTATTAAACTTACTTCAATTTACGTAGATTATATAGATTTACTCTTTTTCTCTAATAGTATAAAATATAAGCAATAAATTTACTTAATTGATCAGGTTACGGATGTAGCCAAGTACAATCTTGTAAGTACCAAGTAGACCCAAGCTATACAACGCTGTAGCTAAGGAGTTCCGAGATAATAATTAATATCCAATTACTAACAGAGCAACTTTAGTTTTCCACGATGGCGAGCTTAATTAAGCACTTCCTTCGTCAATAATATAGTGGCCGTTGTTTGCATGTATATCGTATATTCATATACATGTATTCACATAAAACATATGAGATAAAATATTTATCAGATTACGTTTCGCGTGTTCTTGGTTTCTAGATGTCGATTAAAATTTCAAAGTATTGTGAACGAAGATGAAACGATTTTCTTGGCATTACTATAATCGCCATTTTGTAATTTATATTCTAAGAATCTATATTCCGAGAACCACTGGTGCATCTGTGCATTATCCGCGACACATCACATGACTGAAACTGCGTGAACGTACCATGAAGTTTCCTCTAGGTTCCCGTCGAAGGTAAATTACATTTAACCCTTCGATTGCTGCACGTTACGTGCATAAGCTACTGAAGCGAACAGATCCATACGCTGTCTTCTGTTCGGTAGACTTGCAACGTGATGCACTAACATGGTTAGGAAATTATGCGATTACGTAATAGAACTTGCATGTACGTCCTTGTGTGATCTATACCTTCGATTTACAATGACACTTATATAATTATTAGATCTTCAACCCTTTCAAATTGCTCAAGGTTAAATTTCTTAAAAAATAAAATACCTCAAATTTTTTAAAAAAGAAGTAAAGGTATACCTTGTATCTTATAAAAAAAAATGTGAAGAAAGTATGATTTTATTTGCAATGGTGATTCGTCAAAAATTTACGCATATTGCTATATAGAATTATAAATATAAATATGATTATTATTTCTACATAGAAAATTAATATATATA
>Ga0157363_1002644_pt1 | contig 15907 bp, 7 predicted proteins | sample AttsexASBM1_FD_111477 | JGI IMG/M metagenome (GOLD analysis project Ga0157363, IMG submission 111477) | Fungus gardens microbial communities from leaf cutter ant in Ribeirão Preto, State of São Paulo, Brazil - Atta sexdens ASBM1 | ecosystem: Host-associated > Fungi > Mycelium > Unclassified ...
ATAGTTATTTAATGTGAAATACATGTTTAATCTTCGATCGACAATAATGTTATTATATTACAAAGAAATACATATAAGCGAATTTGATATATTAATTTTATCATAAAAGAAAATTTTACATATTTTTATTTTATAGCGTGTCTCGAATTTAAATAAAGACCAAATTTCGAGAGGGATTGATAAATTAAGAATTAAGGGATTGATAAATTAAGAAAAAAAGTCCTTTAAAGATATGCTTGTTTTTGCTTTGTTTTAAAAAAAATCCCAAAAAAAGACAAAACGTAATTTTTATTTTTGTATTTATTTATTACTTATTCGTACACACTTATTTATTTACACACACTTATTTTTTTTGCCACTTGCTTAATGCAAATATTGTTCAAAATATTGATCTCTTACAACAATGCATTGCATCTTATACGGACAGTTCGTTTTGCAGCCAAACACTGATCTGGTCAACGTAATAATTCGCCGATTCGGCACTCTTCTGTCTGGAAATTGGCACGCACTCTCGCACTGCCTCTGAAACATTATCGCTGAAGTTGTACACGAAGAAAACAATATTCCGAATTACGTTTGTTTTCTTTAGCGTTTTTCTCCAAAATAAAATAAAAACAAGCATATCTCTAAGAACATGTTGAATTCCCTGGATATTCTCCGAATATCATGTTATTCTTGTTGTTTATTGAATGTTAAATAAGAATGACATGATATCTGAAGAGCATTCAAGGGAATCAGAACACGCCAAAGGACTTTTTTCTTAATTTATCGATTCCCTATAGTTTACCCATTTTTTTCAGGATACTCTGCACAATAAATTATTTAAATGTATTTATTTACGTACAATTTCAAAATATACAATAAACATAAACAATATATATAAGAAAAATATACAAAATATTACAAAAATATAAATATTACAAAAATATAAATGAGGAGCAGACTTTCAAAATGTGTATTTATCAAAAATTTGTAATTTTTAGAAAACGAGAAAGAAAAAACTCTTCACATCAGGAAATTGCACTGATCTGGAAAACCAGAAAAATCAGGAAAAGTCAGGGGAAAATGTAAAAGTCTGGAATTTCGAAATTTGCTCACAATTTCCTTAAACTGCTCCTATTCCAAATTGTTATAATTTTTTAAATAATATATGTTTATAGTCAAATATGTTCAAAACTTACGCACTTAAACGATTTTAATTCAATAATTCATTAAAATTTATATTTTATTCAGTATTTTTATTTGATCCTTTTTTCATTACTGCATTCTTTTTTCCAAAACGAATTAATTTTTTGCTGGCTTGAATTTGTATCCAAAATTTTACTATAGCTTTTTTGTGTTATTTTAAATAATATAGACTATAGCTTTCCTACATTCCTTAAGTTTAAATGTTAAAATTCACATATTTTATATTAGAAAATTTTCCATTTTCATCTAGAAAACTCTGAAAAGTCAGGGAAATTTTTAATTCGTTTTCTATGGCAATCCTAGCACATAAGAAAATTATGCACTTTACAAAAAATATTGTAACAATATACCAATCAGTATCAGATGTAAAACATTAAACAAAATTGCTAAATAATTGCTAAAAATGTTAAATAAATGGATTTTGTTTACCTCTTATTAAAAGCATAATGCACTTCGAAACCATGTTATGGCTGCGTTGCATGCATAATGATGTATCATTCTTTAGAAATTAATATCTCAATTGCGAAAATTGAGAAATAATCAAGAATGAAACTAAGAAATGATTATGACAAAGCAGTTTATTCGTCATCAATCTCTATTTGTTTATGGCTTAATACATAGGGTAAAATCACTAGACGTGAATTAGGTATTAATTTTGAAATTTTCACTTTTTTATATTTACATAATTATATTTTTCATTAAATGGTACGTATCACAAGATTCTTTAGTATTTGTTTTATCTCTTCCAAGAGTCAATTGAATTTAATTTATTAGGAACGGCGCTTTACATTTCATTGATGTCGTTAACTAATTAATTGTGTGAAATTAATTAACGTATGTATCTTTAAAAATTCATTCAATGCGTAATATCATAAGAATTGCCTTATAACTTTTATAGTAGATAGTAATTAAATTTCATCAAAAAAATCAACGTTATGCTCAGTTGAAATTAAATGTATCCGGGTTGTGTAATCACTATGTTATAACGATACTTTTATTGTAAATTTATTATGAAAATGTTTAAAAACTTGTCAAATCTTACAAATGATGCCATCCCGAAAAGATTTATTTGTTTTAAATATTAAAGTAAATCATATTCATAATTAGATCCTAAAACTAGATGTGGATCATCAATTATAATTTCATTATATATATATATATATATACTTTCGTTATATATATAATATGCATGCGCAAATAATTTTTATTATCCTTACGGGATGTACTAATGCCATCAAAAAGGATAAGCATTTGATAAATTGATTCAAAATTAGTACATCTATCTAATTGTGGATAATTGTCATTACTTTATTTATTGTATTGATATAATTCAAATTATAACATATAAAACGATAATGAAATGGAATAAAATCATCCATTATGTAATCTTTATGATCAATCAGGACTATTAAATATTTTATTAATTGCTTGATATTGTTTCGGAAAAAAATATGAATAAAAATATGAATTTTTTTTTAAAGAGTGATCTACAATTAGTGGTTTTACCCTAATGAAAGGAGATCGAACGAAAACGAAATTATACACTATATTTGTTAACTAAGTTAGATAATAAATAAAAAGATCTATTCGATCTAAAATTGTTTATAACTTAATATTTAACAAAAGGAGATTGGATGGAAATGAAATTATATGCTGGTATTTATTAACTAAGAATAATGAAGCGATTTATATATCATCGATCTCTTTTTTGTATAACTTGATACATAATGAAAGAACATTAAACGAAAACGAAATTATATATAACTATATCTGTTAACTAAGCTAGAAGTTGGTAATGATCTATTTGATCTTGATCTCCATTTGTTTATAACTTAATATTTAACTAAAGAGAACGGATGCAAACGAAATTATACGGAGATATTTGTTACAAAATGCGTGAAATTAGTACAAACTTACCTTTTTAAAAAAAAGTAAAAAAAAGACGCTAAGAATGCTTTTCGAATAGAACTTAAGTGATACCTTACGTATCCTTTTATTATTCCAACCCAAGTAGTAGTAGTTTTAATTTTTTTTCAAAGATATTCTTATTGAAAATTCTCTTATTCCAACCCAAGTAAAGACAACTTTAATGCTCTGTCCAAAATTACTCTTCGAAAATTAATTTAGTACTATTGTACTAAATTAAAAATTAAAACCAAAATGATACAGTCTTAACTAACCAAGATATATTAAAAATCTAAATGGTAATATTTTTGTTACTTAATTCTATGATGTGCATCTTATTCGTATAAAAGATTTGATATTATAACAACTGACGTCAAATTAAATTCCACAAAAATTTTATATCATTTATATAAAAAATTACTTTTTTAAAAAAAAGTAAAAAAGGCGCTAAGAATATACATGTTTCTCGAATAGAATCTAAGTTATATATATCTTTTTATTATTATTCCAACTCAAGTATAGCAATTTTAATTCTTTTCCAAAAATATTCTTATTGAAGATTCTTTTATTCCAACCTAATGGCAGTTTTAATTCACTGTTAAAAATTATTACTTCTCGAAAAAAAATTAATGTACAATTAAAAATTAAAACCTATATGATAGTCTTAACTAATCAAGTTAAATTCTATTGTACTTAATTTAGTACGGGATTTAACTTTGCGCCAATTGTTGATATCAAATCTTTTATATAAATGATACCATACGTATAATTAAAGTTAAATAAATAACAAAGATAGCACCACTTGTGTTTTACTTTTTAATTTAGTTCGGTCCGTTCAAAAATACATTTATTTCAAAACAAAATGAATGAACAGATCAATTAAAATATTGTCCATCGCTGCCTACTACTTTTTCCTATCTCTTTTCGAATTCCATTTCGAAAAAATGACTCGTCTTTGGAGGCGATCCAATTTTGGAGCCAATTTTCGATTTCTGCGAAAGAAGTGAATCGGTGACTTGCTGCATCCTTCGGAACAGCCAGTAATTAGAAGGAGCAATGTTCGGAGAATACGGTGGGTGCAGTAAATCATCCCATTTGAGCGTTTCCAAATATTTTTTATGACTTTAGCGACATGAGATCGAGCGTTGTCATGAAGAAGAATAATTTTATCATGTCTTTGCTCGTTTTTCTCGCAATGCATGGCTCAAACGAATCAATTGTAGCCGATACCGATCGCCCGTAATGGAATCGCCAGGTTTCAGCATAGTAAACAAGACTTTTTTGGTCCCACCAGATACAGAGTATGATCTTCGAAGCATGAATGTTCGGCCGTGGTGTTGATGTTGAGGTCGATAGCAACGATTGACCGGGCTTAGCGTAGTATTTTTCTTCTTGTTGTAGAATATCCACTTCTCATCTCCAGTCACAATCCGATGCAAAAAACCTTTTCTCTGTCTTTGAATCAGCTGTTCGCAAGTGAAAAATCGTCTTTCAACGTCTCTCGTTCATTTCATTCAGTTCATAAGGCACCTAATTTCCTTGTTTTTGAATCATTCCCATAGCTCTCAATCATACAGAAAACGGCTTGTTGTGTTACCCCCAATGATTCTGCAAGCTCCTCTTGCTTTGACTCTGATCTTCTTCGAGTAATGCTTCTAATTCTTTAAATCTTCGAATTTTTTGGCTGTCCAGAGCGAGGCTTGTCTTCAACGCTGAAATCTCCATCCTTGAAACGTTGAAACCATTCCCTACATGATTTATCAGTTGGAGCAGTGTCATCATAAACTTCGACAAGCATTCGATGGGCTTCAGCCGCACTTTTCTTCCAATTAAAACAGAAAATCAAAACCTCCCGCAAATGCTGCTTGGTTAACACAAAATTCGACATTTCAAACACAGTAAAAATCATTCTTCTATGAAACTCGAAAGCGATATTAACTGAATATTATTAGCAGATGTTTAACCTCTTTGAACCGCCAAAATCACTATGAACCATTCACAACAGCTGGAACCATCTTTAGGGAACCGAACTAATTTGTATTCCCAATATAATAAACTTTTTAATACTTTTATTAACAGAATAATGAGATAAATTAGTTGGTGTAAAGAAAGTTGCTTTAAAAAAATATGTATGCAAAATGAATAATTTTTTAAATAAGCAATTATTAAAGTGACCTTCAATCTTTTAAGCGCCTCCAGTTGGAAAAAAAATGTTCATTACCACATGTTCCTCTCGATCCCAAACAACTTTTATTTCTTTCTATCTCCAAAATTGTGAGTATTATTCAGGTGATAGCCGGTCTTGGGTGAGACATCCTGTATATCTTTTTATTCTTATTGAAAGATCTTCCGATCCAAATAACTTTAATTCTTTTTGTATGAAATTTTTATATCACAATTTATTCAAAGACATTTCTTCTTCTAATCAAGATAGTTTAAAGTAGTTATTAAATTATCTTTCAAAATATTATTTAAAACGTTATGACAAAATTTTGTTATCTTATATTACTTCCATTCAAGTGTTACTATAAAAAATTAAAGAAGTAAACACTTAGCGCTGCTAAATCACAGTATTAAAAACATGAATGTAATATTTAGAATAAGAAAAATAAGAAACATTTTCATGAGAATAAAAATATCCATCGTAGTATATCGTAGTACATATATAATTAGATTATACATTCGTATAAGTTACGAAAGTTGTGTACTACTAAGTTTAAATGTAGGATAAATAAACTAGTATTTGTAAGACATGCATTATTAAAATAAAAAAGAAATTGACAGTAAATTTATTTTTATTCAGTAAAACATTCAGTGTAAAACATTCAGTGTAAAACATTCAAATTAAATTTAGTATTGCATAAAAATTGTAATTATCTTTTGTAATAATAACAATAATAATAACTATTGAGAGCATGATAACACAGAAATTATTTATTTCTATTAACTATTAATAAAATTTTTTAATTGTTTTTATAGTTTTTCTTATTTGATCCTACAGTGCCAAATGTTTACTTTCATTTTTTGTAGTAACAAATTTTTTGTAGTTTGAATGGAAGCAATACAAGGTAATGTAACTTTGTCATAATGTTTTGGATAATATTTTTGAATGAAAATTAAATAACTACTATTTTGATTGGAAGATAAAAATTTTTAAATAAATTACAATATAAAAATTTCATATAGAGAATTAAAATCATTTGGATCGGAATAGAAAGATCCTTCAATAGGAACAGATACAAAGATACATACTTAATTTTCATAGTACGTAGTAAAAGTTAAAGATAATATCACTTGAATTATTCTTTATTTGGTATGGCTAGTATAGGATTTAACTTGGTGCTAGTTATTCATATCAAATCTTTTATACGAATAATATTTATCATTAGAGTTAGTATTATTTATTTCATTTGATGTGGGATTTAATTTGGCGTCAATTGTTGATATCAAACCTTTTATATGAATGATATATATATATATATATATATATATATATAATTAAAGTTAAGTAAATAACAAAGATAGTATCACTTGTGTTTTACATTTTTTAATTTGATAAAATTTAACTTAATTAGTTAAGACTATATCATTTAGATTTTAATTTTTAATTTCATATATTATTTTTTTCGAAAAGTAATAACTTTAACAGAATTAAAACTATCATTACTTAAATTGGAATAAGATATTGTTGACTCTGATTTTCTCCTATCAGCAGTGATAGATTAATCCATAAGCAAACAAGGCACTTGCTTAGGTAAATTTGGGGGAGCGGCAAAATTTTCAAGACAAAAAATTTTTATATAATTGAGATAAATTTTTAATTTATTAATCTAACGCACAAGTTACACCGAACGAACCGAAGTTATCAGAAACGATTTTAAATACAATTAAAAATGTATTATATTTATATACTTATTAAGAATTATTGAATATTTTTATCAGCTAATGCAGGGGCTAATGTGACTTATACTTTAAAATATCATTTTTGATAAAATATGCTCGGTAACTCTTTTTAATCCATTTTCCCTTTTATCAAATTTATAAATTAATAAAGTCACCTGAGGGCGATTAGATAGACGTTAGTGTCTAGGAGCGGCAAAATGTTTAATCTGTCACTGCTTATCAGTTTATTAAATTCAATTTAAATCATTTTTTACAATATAATTTTTAATATAATTGATTTATTTAGAAAATTTCAAATTTATTTATTTATTTGATATATCAATTTAATTATCTAAATAAATTTAATAATCTAATAAATTTAATAATCTAATTCATGTATTAAATATAATGTATACATTTATTTACATATATTACAATTAAAATAATTTAATGTAATAAAATTAACTTTTATTTCATAATTAATAAAATATTAAATTAAATTTACTAAATGTAGCTTAAATTATACAATATGTAAATAAAAGAGTAAAAAGTTACATGTAGGATGTTGTTAGCGAAAATCATATTAATAATTTATTTAAAATTCAATCAAAAACTAATAATAAACATTTCGGCCAAAATGTAACCATCTTCTGTAAAATTCTTCAAGTAATAAGGTCAATACAAAATTCAGTTAACGTGTTACAATTAATTACAAAAATGAACGCAGATCATACAATAACAGATTTTTTTAGCAAAAGTTGAACCAATGTCGATCGATTAATTCATCAAATTAATCCTCGTGTATTTGATCTAGTAATGATTGCCATATATCACAAAATTTCCAAATTTTATTAGGAAATATTATAGTTCTATTAGGAAATATAATATGAATAAGATTAAATATTATGAATAAGATTAAATTAAATAAAATTAAATATAGTGCTAACATACCTATGATAACAGGCAAAATTGTGACGAGAAGAGAGAACATTTTTATTTGAAATAATTTTAACGTCTATGTCATTAGTTGTAGATATATTTATACTTATTAAGAAGATGGAGAAAAGAAGGTAGGAGAAGAATTGTATAAGGGGGAATAGTGGTATAAAATAACCTGGCAATCGCTTTGCTTAATGTCGAATGATTGTTTTTTTTTTTATGAGAGAGACCGATCTTTTAAAAAAGAACGGTTTAAAATCGAGAATCAACGCACAACAAGTAACAATGTTATTCCAATCCATGATATGATCATTATCTAATTAGTGCCATAATACTGAACATGATTCTGTAGGTTTTTTTTATATCAGCTTTATGTTCTTTTAAACGAGTCTTAAGTTTTCTTTTTGTTTTTACATACACTATATTACATACACTTACGTGAGACGTTGCAATCAGGCAATTGCAAAAGCAATTTATTTTATATATTAAATTCTTCCTTGTTCAGTGCGTCTTTATCAGTTTTTATAAATCTATTCAAATAATTGTTCGGTTTGTAAGTAATTTTAAAGTTAAATTTAAAGTTAAAAACGGTTTCCACTAAAATAAGGAATTGTGAAATATCTTTTCATATCGTCAGGAGAATTATTTTTGTTGTCGTCATTATATGGTATTTATCTGCTGAGGATTTCTGAGAGAGCATTTTGATCCGATTGTTAATTGTGGCAAAAATCATGTCAATAAAGGATATTTATTAAGGAATATTTGGATCAAGGAAAAGGGTCAATAAGATGAGTTTTTGGACTCATCATCGATCAGTCTCAAAATGTCGTTTTATTCTTCTACCTAAGGTTCATAACGATCTGAAATGATTTTTTTCCAAAATGATTTGATCCGGAGGAATAATCATTTTTAAGTTTCTGTTTAATGAGTTTTTGTACTTTAGAGCAAATCAAGATGCGTTTCATGTTCTAAATATGTTTCATATTCTAAATATTGCTCACGCAAGATCAACTTTCCTAAAAACTGCACACATATATATATATATATATATATATATATATATATATATACATGTGCACTATACATATCAGAGCCATCATTTTTTCTGAGGTACTTAACCTTCAAAGAAAGGCTTATATATATTTTTTCCAATTTCTTTTAAGTTAACTCTAAAATATTTTATTTTATAAGCTTCGTCAGAAATAATTCCCACAAAATGAAATAAACAAATTTGAAAATATGTAAAATACAAGAAAAAATATTGACCAATAAGGAATAGATATGATAGATTTTCAATATAATTCTTACGCAATTTCAAGATATGTATTTTGAGATTTTTCTGGCATAATCTCTTTTACAATAAAAACTGTAGAAAAAATAAATCAAACGAACTTAAAGAAAAATATGTTTTTGAGAACGAACAGAATTCTTGAATGAAGGAAATAAATAATGACAATAAGGATATGTGTGATTTTGGACAGATTTTCTATATGGGTCATATATCATGATTCTAAGATATTTCGAAATTTTCTAGGGATGATTCTTTCAATATAGAAACTACAGAAAAAATGAATCAAACGAATTCAAAAAAATATATTTTTTCAGAAACAAATAGAATTCTTGGATAAAGTATAGTAAATAATAACACAGGATCACAAAATAAAAAAAAAGTATTTTGTTCCGGAAGGAAGACTAATTGCACTCTACATACATATTCTGACGTGCTGAAACAAGATGTTTCCCGAAAATTCATATCTCATCACATTTATAAGATACGTAGTAAAAAAGTCCAAAAATCACATAATTCACATCGCAAATAAAATAACACAAATTATAAATTCTTACCTACTTTGAGACAGCCTACTTCAAATGACTACCAAACGTAAACTATGCGTTCTTTCTCGCTGAAATTTGGCCTGAAGGGATTCGAAGAGTAGATCTTTCGAGATGTCACATCATCAAATGGATTGTAGCGCCATTTCATGAAAATTTACCAAACTTATCAAACGACCCACGTAATTTTTTATGGAAGAATCATTATATTAGATCAAGCAATATCAGAATTACTGAATAATCAAAATACAGTTCACTGAAAAATCATTATTCTGAACATGCAGAAGTTTCACCCATCAAAATCTATCACCCATCAAATCAAACTAGATGTGTCATTCGCAGATGATACTTCAATTTTCTCTTCTGCTTCTTCCTCCGACCAACATGATGCATTATTAAGGTGACTCTCAAATTGACATGATGGTCTCATAAATATCTGAGAAAATGCGAAAATATTTTGTTTCAAGAATAAAGAAAATTTCACACAGTTCAAACTGTGGAACAAGAATGAAACGGAATCGCTGAGATCGAGAATAAAAATAATTGAACGCAGCACAGTTCACTACAAGTGACAGTCTTTTGTTTTCTATTTTACAAGTTTTAATTGACTTTTATTTTTTTTCCTGTTTTTTTAAATAAATTCACTGAAAAACAGGATTATATTCTCTAGGATCACAAACGTAAAAGAAATTGTAAAAAATAAGTCTCTTTTTGAAGGTCAAGTATCTCACGGAAAATGATGGCTCTAACATATGTTATTATAATGCATATATGTATATATGCAGTTTTTAATAAAATTTGATCTTGCGCGAGCAATATTTAGAAAATGAAATTTTGATTTGTTCTAAAGTACAAAATCCATGTAAAATGGCAACTTAAAAATAGTTATTCCCTTGGATCAAATCATTTTTGAAAAAAAAAAATCATTTCAGGGCGTTATGAGCCTTGGATAGAAGAATAAAATAACACATTTTGAGATTGATTGATCTAAATCCATTTTATTGACTCTTCTCCTTTAGGATTAAATAGGAAGATTATTCGGAAAAGCGTAATATTCCAATGATTACGTTTTTCTTGTGCTCGATAGAATGGTTCGAATTGAAGTTAAGATATCTTTCAGAATTGGTAAGCTTTTTTGAAAATATAAAAGATTATTTTTCTCTCTTCTATTATTAATCTCACATCTAAGAAACTAATACCATTTTTATCATCATATTCTACAATGAACTTAATCCTTTCGTAATAAGCATTAAATTTACAGAGTATTCAATTTTATCTTGTGGCGCTGTGACTACAATATCATCCATGTAATCCGATTTCGAAGATTTTATATTGTTTTATTATAGCAAAAATATCATTTTCTAAGTTCTATAGTTTTCTATGTTCGCTAATATAGTGATAACGACGATTCCATGGGCATACCGAAAATTTGTTTGAATATTTTCTTGTCAAACACAAAGAAAGTTGAATTTAATATAATTTTAATCGCTTTTATGAATTTAGTTTTCGGTATTTTAGTGTTGTTACGAATAAAGCTCCATCTTCGTTCTATACTTTTTACAGCCAAATCTGAAAGGCTATTAGCATTCATAGGAACTACATTAAAAGAAACTATTTTATAATTAGGTTTTAGTGTTAATTCATTTAATTTTTCATCAAATCGTAACTATTTTTAATTAAAGTTTTTCTTTTTAATAAAAGTTATTGCTTTTCTCTATGTCTTTTAAAAAAGTTGCAAAAGGATAGAAGGGACTATTTATGCAGCTTACAATTAAGTCTTAATGAATTGCTATCTTTGTTAACTTTTGGCAATCTATAGGATCTCGGTGAATCCTTGTCAAATACATGAAGTTTTATATGTACGTAATCTGATCTATGTATTTTTTATTTTCCCTTTTTTTTTAAATGTGTGAATTTCTGTTGTAATTACATTTATAGAATTTTTATTACAGATTGTGTATATATTATCATCAGACAAAATTTCTTGGTCTTATATTCGTTTAAGTCTAATATCACCGAGATATTTCCTTTATCTGCGCGTGTAATTAAAATCTCAGGATGTTCCGAGATGAATTTATGTACTGAAGATGGCCACATCTTGGCCGAAACGTTTATGTTTCTTATTAGTTTTTGACTGAATTTTAAATATATGACTTTCGCTAACGACATTCTGTGTGTGGCTTTTTAGCTCTTTTATTTATATACTGAATAAAATATTACTTTTATAATTTTCCCGTTCCAAAATTTTAACATGTACTTAAATGTATACGTTGTATCTCATAACCAATAAAATATCGTATTAATGATAATATTACAGAAAATTCACAATAAAATCTATCTTTTTTGTAATGTTGCATATAATAATGGCAAAATAGGAACTTTCTATAATGTGTATTGCAAGGAAATTATGTAATAACTTTGAATTCACCGCGGAATGATGATGTAGGATGACAATTGATGACAATTCAATTGGCCGCTTGACATTATGTGATTTTTCTATGCGCATAAGCCTACCTATTCTTGTAATTATATCATGGCTACGAGAATGTCCGGCATTTTTCTTCAAAATTATGGAGAGAAAGATATGTGCTATTTCATTCTTACTCACTCAGTGGCGCTGTGGTGCTGTAAATATGGCAGTTCTATAAACTTCATAGTTCCCCACAGATTTCGTATTCATATTCCTGGTGAACATAAGTAAATACGCGGTGAATATAATGAGTGCATTCAGCGAACGCTCAGTGAGCTCTTTCATGATTGGTCTATATTTTAGAATCTAATGGAATACTAATCAGATGAAAGAACTCAATGAATGAATGTACCCAATATGTACGTAATTCTGTGTATTTCTTTTTTTAAAATATAACTTTATTTTTTTCAAATAAAGAAAGCCATGATCGATCAAAGTTAGATGTTTCAGACAATACATTATATATTCTTTTTATTAAAAAATTAATTATTTTAGATATGACTGCGCGTCGATAACTTTCGGACTTTTAATATAATTAATCTGAAACGCTAATAATCCCCTCTAAATTAGATTAGAAAGAAAGAAATTTGTTGCAAAAAATATTACCTCAGCCAGGGTTTGAACCTGGAAAGGGTTGGAACCTCTCGATTTTCCGGGAAGAGGCCAATCTTAGCCAACTCGATCATTGAGACTTCGGAAATATTCCTTACAATAATTGATATAGAGAGAACGCATGACATGACCGCATGTGTATAAACATTATAAAATTTCAGAATGACCATTTATGTTGTATGAATACATCAAATATGATAAAGAAAGCCATGATCGGTCAAAACTAGATGTTTCGAATAATACATTATTATATTGATAATATTTTTGAGACTTCTACGGGTGCTTTTTATATAAAGATGCGTTTCGCGGGTTTCCTCCGTGTCCACATCCATTTTTGTAATGCCAACGTTTCGTGAAACCTTGTAGTCCGCTTCATCAGGGCGAAGAGCAGCCTGATACTGAGTTGTTCCTCCGGGTCATTCCTTTTTATATTACGCTACTTGTTGGAGTGTTGGGGGGAAAGAAGAGAATTGTGAGCGGAGGGAAGTAGGGGAAATCGGTCTTCAATAACCGGGAGAATGGTTTTCCATATTTTATTTATGTTGTAGCCATTATCTCTATTTAGATTGTTAGAGTGTTTTTGTATCTCTATGGCTTCTCTATACTTTCTTGGAAAGTATGATGCTATTATGATCGTTTTATCAAACAATATTTGATGTCCTACTTCGATGTTGTGTTCTGATATTGCTGATTACATGACGAGTTTTAGCCTGGCATCACATTGATGTTCTTTTATCTATAGCTTGTCCATTCTCTCAGTTTCTCCAATGTATACTTGCCTGCAGGAACAAGAAAATTTGTATACTCCTGCGGAGCTAAATCTTTAGGATTTCTTAAGAATTGTCCTATCTTTTTGGATGGTTTAAAGATAGTTCGGATATTATATTTATTTAATATCCTGCCAATCCGATCTGTTGTTCCTTGACATGGGAGAATGGAAGGATCCTTTCTGATTGTATGTCAGATACCGTTGTCTTGTTTATTGTTTCGATTATGACTTTTTGTCGTGTCTGTTTTTCTGTAAGGTTAATTTTAAGTGAGTGAGTTCTGTCTGTAGATGTTCTTTGTTAGAGATAGTGAAAGCTCTATGTACAAGTGAATTGATTGCAGACTGTTTTTTGTGCCGGGTGCAACTCAGCATGTAAGTATCTATCTGTTTGTGTTGGTTTTCTGTACACTTCATGGCTTAAGGTACCGTCAGTTTACTTAAACATATAGAAAGGATATCTAGGAAGGGGAGTTTTCCGTTTTCCTCTATGTCTATTATAATGAAGTGGATATTTGGATGTTGATTGTTGAAGAAAATAAGGAATTTACGGAGTTTAGCTCTGTCGTGTCTCCATATCATGAATATGTCGTCTACATAACGGAAACTTCTGGTTTTTTGAGTGTTTTTCTGAGAGCTTCTTTCTCAAAATTCTCCGTAAATATGTTGGCGATTACAGGAGAAATAGGAGATTATTGCCGCTCCTGAAATTCATAAAATTGTTCAGAAAATTGATTGTTATAGGAGAAGTAGTTGTTAAGCAGTGCTTTATTAATGGGTTGAGATCGGAGGGGCCGACCTCATGTGAGACCTTTATTATGTTTAATTTTTTATTGGGACTTGGGTAAAAAGGGATTCTATTCTTTTTATTAAATCAATTTAGGTACAGTCGAACCTCTATAAAAATAACTTGTCGGGACTGATCGATCTCCGCAATAAACAAATGCGCATGCGCTAACATATGTGCGGATTACTATATGAGAAATTAAGACATGACTTTTATGGAGGTTACAAACAAACGGAAGTTAACTTTACGGAAGTTCGATTGTAATATTTTTCGCAATAAGTGTCTTTCTTTTTTTCTAATCTAATTTAAGAGGGATTATTAGCGTTTCAAATTGACTATGCTGAAAGTCCGAAAGTTACCGACGCGCAGTCATATCTGAAATAAATTGATTTAATGAAAAGAATATATAATATATCATTCGAAACATTTTTGTCGTGTTTAACTTTGATTGATCATGATTTTTTTTATCGTATTTGATATATTCATATAATTAATCGATCATTCTTAAATCTTATGTTTTTTTTATTTTACATAATATCTAAGTATAAGTATTTCTTTCTAAGTAAAAATGGTTGGATGCATCAGCATTTTTCTGCAGCAATTCATCAAAAAAGGCTAGATAATGAAATACATTTCAAATAACTGCAGCGAATTGAAGAAAAATGTCGGACCGAGGCTACGTCGTGACTAGACTCGAATTCAGACCTGTCCAATTTGAATTCCAGAGCCAAAATGCAAAGCCATCAATGTAAAAAAATTCAATGTGAGTAAGATTTTAGGAACTGTAAAGTGTTGATACGCATTTAAGTGACGCTTATCAACAGTTTATTATTATATATATTATAACGCTTATTTACAGTTTCTAAAATCTTACATTGAATTTTTTTATATATGGCTTTGCCTCGGAGCTCAAATTGGATAGGCCTACTGTAATTATAGAATCTCTAGGAGCCATAAAGGCAATTGGAGCATATTATGTGAATAAACCTATTACCGCTAAATCTAAAAATCAGCATTCATAAAGGTTTATGCTAATATGGTTTTGTGATTAGTTTATATCTTAAAATTATTCTTAAGACAATCCTAAATGTACAACAAACTATGAATATCGATCAAAGATTGCAGATTAAATATGCGAAAATCATATCATAAATGGATCTAAAATATAAAAAGTAATAACAAAAATAAATTTCGTTACTGAAAAAATGTAACTACGTACCGTTACAAAAAAAGTAACATTACCAGTCCGTTATCAAAAAAAATAACGGTAACTAGTTACATTCTGTTAAAAATTGATAAAAATTATTATCAATTTTTGGACGGAAATTCCAATTTTGGAAAAAAATATTCATTTACAATTGAATCCAATTGATTCCAAAATTTCTTTTACGGTACCATATTCTACATATATTAGGTGTACAAAAAAGTTCTGAGCTTTTTTTGTAAAATTCAATCTTTATTCGTATGTAATCGTACGGAAATGGCTTGCTGCGTAACGCCAAGCTGTTCTGCAAGCTCCTTTTCA
>Ga0157363_1002645_pt1 | contig 15902 bp, 9 predicted proteins | sample AttsexASBM1_FD_111477 | JGI IMG/M metagenome (GOLD analysis project Ga0157363, IMG submission 111477) | Fungus gardens microbial communities from leaf cutter ant in Ribeirão Preto, State of São Paulo, Brazil - Atta sexdens ASBM1 | ecosystem: Host-associated > Fungi > Mycelium > Unclassified ...
ATCCGAAAGATGGGAGAAAGTAGTGGCCAGCGATGGACAATACTTTGAATCATAAATGTATAACCAATTTTTTACAATAAAGCCTCGAATTTCGGAAAAAAACGGCGGAAGCAAAGTTGTACATCTGATACGTTCTTTCACAATAAATGCTTAATTATTGATAAAAAATGGCGAAAACTTATTTGTACTCCCAATAATTTAAAAGATAACAAAGTATGTAAACTTAAGAAAACGCTATATGGTCTAAGAAATTCATCAGAAGGTTGGAATAATAGATGAAGTTATGATTAGACAAGGGTTTGTTAGATTAGAGAACGATTATTGTCTATATGTTAAAATAACGAAAATAGAAAAGATATTCTTACTTTTATACGTAGATAACTTATTAATAGCTGAAGTGAATAAATAAGACATATTAACACTTAAAAAGGAGTAAAATAACTTAAATAGTTATTTTAAAATAAAAAATCTAGGGAATGTAAAATATCTTCTGGTATAGTTATTGAACAAAAGATTGAGAAGGGTGAAATTATTTTAAATCAATCAAAATACTTAGAAAACATCATTGCTAGATATAATGGAACAATGCAATGCAGTATCTAATCCCGATGGATTTTAACCATGAAATGTTAAAACGAGAAATCTGAATCTGCTGAGACAGAGCATCGATATAGGCAATTAATTGGTATTTTGATGTATGTAATGTACAAGACCAGATCTTAGTAATGCGATATATTAAGCAGATATCAGTCATATGCGAGTAAAGAAAACTATGGCAAGTATTGAAGCGCGTTTTAAGATATAAAGGCACGATAAATTTAAGTTTAGTTTTCAAGTGTAACATGATGAAAGAGGAGTGTATCATAGGTTTTGTCGATTCTGATTGGGCCAGTGATAGTATTGACCGTTAATCAACAGCGGATAATATCTTTAAACTAATAAATTGTTCTGTTTCATGGGCTAATAAAAAACAATCCACAGTAGCTTTGTCATCCACTGAGACGGAATATACAGTGATGAATTTAGCAGTAAGTGAAGCATATTGATTTCTCTATATAATTGAGGTCTCTATATAAAGATTTCAAGATTTCAAAAGAATTTTGTGTGTGTTAAATTATATGAGGACAATCAATTCGCAATTCGAGTAAGCAAAAATTCAGAATTCCATAAGCGTTTAAAATATGTCGACATAAAATATCATTTTGCAAAATAAAAAAATCAAAGAAAAGGTTATAAAAATCAATTATATACAAATGACCAAATAGCAAATATTAACCAAGCCTCTGGGAAGAGATAAATTCATCAGATTAAGAGAAGCTTTAGGCGTAATATAGTCATGTATATTAATGGTCTATTATTAACAAAGAATATGTATATCAGATTAGTCAAACAATCTAGAATTGAAAAAGGTGTGTTATAGAAATGATAGATTGTTATTTTGTTTTAAAAGGAAAGGGCGCTCATACTAATTTTAAGCTTCCATATTGACTTTCATGTTCTGCGCATGCGATGCGCCGTATAGTGTACGTTTTTCTTTTATCTTTTTATGTCGGTTAGCTGCATCTACACTTGTTATAAGTATATCGTTCCCCCGACAGTTAGTAAATAATCATAAAAAGTAATAAAGGCACGTGAAATAAAGGTAAGTGAAAATAAGCTATGTGCATTATAAAATAAAATAAAATAAAAGCACTTCATGTGCCTTTCATTACTTTTTATGATTATTTATTGATCATCAAGGGGAGATAAGCATAGTTTTCGTCCATTTTTACAAATGTTTTAAAGCAATCTCATCATTCTGTTTTATTCAAATTGTCTTTATTTATAAATGGCACGTAATAAAAATTAACGTGTTTCTCGCTTCTGATGTCACGTTCAATTCAATATGGTTGTGGTGACTACTCAGAAACCTTAAGTTTTTTGTGTGCCTTAAGGGCTACAGATAAAATTTGTGTAATCACATAAACTTAAGCCGATGAGTCAATCAGGATATTGTTTTCTACGTAATCTAACGGAAATAGAAATAGCAATAGACTTATCCATAAGGCAAATTTCAATCGGTTGAAATTTGTCTTACAGATAAGTTATTTTAATCTAATCTTAAGTTTTATATCCAGTGAGAAATGATAATTGATAATCGATATTGAATCGATGTCGAATTAGATGATTTCGATGTCAAATTGACATTGATTTGATATCGATTCTATTATCATTTCTGATTGGATAGTTACCAGTGGTACAGTAACAGAAAGGAGGATGCCCACAGTACAGGAGAATTTTTGCCTCAAGGTGCCATTTCATACTGACGCTCGACGCTTATTTTCAGCGTCAAAATAGGTCATGTGAAAATTGACGCTTGATAATCGTCAATTTCTCACATGACTTATTTTAATGTCAAAAATAAGCGTGTATCGGCATGAAAAGGCATTTTTAGAGATGAAACCTCTGAATAAATTCATTTAGAATATGGTGAAGACCAATACCAAATTTTATTTTTTTATCAGCAAAAAAAGTTGAAAAAATTATATTTGAAGTTTCAGTGACGACGCGGTGACGAGAGAGACAAAGAGCGAGGCAGTGAGCAGAAGGAGAAAGCTCGCTGGCGTGCCTGATTGAAAGGTTCCAATCCAGGTTCGAATCCTGGCTGAGATAATATTTTTCGCAATAAGTTTTTACTTTCTTTCTTTCTAATCTAATTTAGGGAGGATTAACGTTTCAAAATGATTGTGTTGAAACCAAAAGTTACCGGCGCGCAATCAAATCTGGAATAAATTGATTTAATAAAAGAATATAATGTATTATTTAAATCATCCAATTTTAACCAATTTTGAGTTTCTTTCTCGTTTTAATGTATTCACACGGTCGAACTTAAAATTGTTAAATGATTTTTTCAACTTTTTTTGCCGATAAAAAAGTGAAATTTGGTATTAGGTGATAAATTTCATCATACTCTAAATGAATTTATAGGTTTTAGAGGTTCCATCTCTATAAGCAATCTTCCTATATCATGGCACAGTGCATACAGTAGCGCAACTCTCTGTTGACACTTTTGATGTCAGTGTTGGCCAAAATAGAATACGCATGTGTGAAATAAGCAAATCATCTAGCGTTACTACGTTTCTACTATCACCTAAACTTCTTTCTCTTTTCATCCTTTTCGCTCTGTCAAAACTCCCCACAAAATTCACAGATTTATTCGCGTCGCATTCCAACCAACACGTTGTAGTGAGTAAAAATTATTGTAGGAGCATGTTGGAGTATATTAGAGCATGTGACGCGAATAAACCTATTATTACAATGAAATAATCTAAGCTTTATGAAAATTAATAAAAATAAATTATAAATATATTGAAAAATAAAGAAAAATGTAGAAAAATTAGGGACTATTAAAAAATGTATATTTATATAGAGAAATATTATGTAATTGTAAATATATGCTATGAAAATATTATGAAAAAGATATAACAGAAAATTTATATATATATATACCAGGTGTATAAGCTTAAATTTGCTATTTTTTAGTCAGAAAAACACATTTTTTTTTCCTAGGAAACAAAAACAAATTTATTCAAAGTATTTGCTCTCGCTAACTATACATTTTTTCCCATCTTTTGGACAATTTGTGTATACTACGCCAAAAAAATTCCTCATCTTTCGAGGCAAACTCATCAAGCCATTTTCGGATGTCTTCGTAAGAATCGAAGTGCCGTTCAGCGAGTGCGTGGCCTATCGACGAAAATAGGTGATAGTCAGAAGGTGCCAGGTCTGGTGAGTAAGCGGGATGGGATAGCACTTCCCAGTTGAGTGTCTCCAAGTAGTTTTGGACTATTGTTGACGTGTGCGATGGTGCGTTATCGTGCAGGAAAATCTTGTCATGTCTTTTCCGATAATGCAGCCTTTTTTCACACAGAGCACGGTGCAATTTGATCAGTTGTTGGTGATAATCGAGAGTATTAACAGTTTCACCAGGTTTTAACAGCTCGTAGTAGATGACACGCTCCTGATCCCATCAAACGCACAGCATCGTCTTCCTTCCGAAGAGATTTGGTCTTGAGGAAGATGTTAATGATTGGGCGGAATCAATCCAAAATTTCTTGCGTTTAGGATTCTGAAAATAGATCCACTTTTCATCGCCTGTCACAATCCGATGCAGGAACGACTTTCTTTTTTGTCTGGCAAGCAGAATTTGGCATGTATTTTGGCGTCGCTCTATCTGCCTATCGTTCAGTTCATGCGGCACCCATTTTCCGATCTTTTGAACTTTCCCCATGACATGTAGCCGCATGAAAATGGCTGCTTGAGAAACACCCAATTGCTCGATAAACATTTTTTGCGATTGGGTATCGTCCTCGTCCAAAAGAGCCTGCAATTGACAGTCAACCTTCTTGGGCCGATTTTCACGCTTCTTGTCACTCAGATCAAAATTGTTGTCATTGAACCGGTGAAACCAATCTCTGCACGTTGTTTCCGATAAAGCATTGTCGCCATAGGTCTCCACAAGCATTCGATGCGATTCTGCAGCCAATTTCTTCAAATTGAAACAGAAAAGCAAAATTTCCCGCATATGTTTTTTTTTAGCAAAAAACTAGACATTACGAAAGAAAAAATGTATATTGTTGTATGAAATTGCTGATGATGTGCACTGGTTAATGTTGACAGTGTGAAACACATAAAAAAAAGTGTGTTGTGTGCCCAAGGTAGCTTTGTACGCTCACTAATGCCATCTATGAGAATATAGATGATTTAATATTATATATCTGATATATATATATATATATATATATATATATATATATATATATATATACAGGGTGTCTGTAAATCATCGCCAAATATTTCATGAGCAGGTAGAGCGGACTAAACTGAATCGAAAAATTCTCTATCATTTTGTAAGTTTCTCTAATAGTTAACGAGATATTAAAATTTAAAATAGCCGAATACTACTGCGAAGTGTGTACGCCTACCGATCGCTTAGCGCGCGGGTCTTGGGGAGCGGGGATAGCCTGGCAAGCGCGCCGTTCGAACTATGGAGATTTGCGGCGGTGTGCGCGGTGCGGGCAACTCCCAAGGCCTGCAGGCCAAGCGATCAGTAGGCATATACACTTCGCAGTAGTTGGCCGGGTGAGCGCGCGTATTCGGCTACCTTTAAGGATTAATATCTTATTAACTATTGGAGAAATTTACAAAATGATAAAGGACTTTTCGACTCAGTTTAGTCCGCTCTACCTGCCCATGAAATATTTGGCGATTATTTCCAGACATCCTGTATATATATATATATATATCAAGGATAGAAATTTTATTTCAGTTACAGTTACGGTCACGGTCAGAGGATGTATCTAATTTTCAGTTTCAGTTCCGGTTCCGGTTCCTTTTATTGATAATGGTTTCGGTCTTTTTCAATTTTTTTTCTGTTCCAAATCGAAAAAATCTGAAATTCAAGCGGTTCTTTTATCGAATAGTGACCATAACCATTTGAACTTAAGTTTTTTTCGGTTACGATATGATTATCTACTGTAAAGAAAGATAATACAACAAGCATAAATTGCATATTTAAGGAAATTCATGTTTATTTTAAGACAATATTGAATTGGAAATATGTAAGCTCTAACCTACCAATACAGTTTAACTTTAATCTTTGTTCAACTTAGGGCTTTAGCAAAAGACTGACATAATCTTAAGATAGTTCTTGTGCGTTTGTAAAGACATGAGACTTAGGCCCAGTTCCACAACTCAAGGTTAACTCTTAACCGAGGTTCAATTTATTTCTTTCATTTTTTTTCTTTCTTTGCTATTATTTCTTTTATTATTTTTTGCGACGTCATCTACGTTAGCGATTTGTAATGTCGCCAACGTTACTGGTCGTTTACAACTTTTTGATAATTTTCTATAAAATAACTAATAAATATTATTCTTACGTAAATTATCATAATGAAGCAAGGCAATAAGAAAGTAACACTCCGTGGACACCCTGTAATATTGCTACTTAAAATTTCCTCTTTAAGATTCTTCTAGTCGCTGTGGCAGTGGCAACATTGAATCATGACGTCATAAGTGCGAAATGACACGTTAAAGTTTTTTACATAACATTTGTAAATAAAGAAAATTTAGGTAAAAAATAATGAGATTCCTTTAAAACACTTGTAAAAATGGGCGAAGACTATCCTCACTTCCCCCTTGATCTGTTCTGGGTCAGTATAAAAAATCAAATAGTGGCAAAAGAAACGTGACATGAAAATAGGCTATGCATGCGCATTGAATAAATTTTGATAAACTTCTCGATTTTCTTGTGCCTTTTACAATTATTTATTAACTGTCATGGGAGTTAAGGACAGTCTTCATCCAGTTTTACAAGTGTTGCAAGAACCGACCACAAGGCGAACATTTTTTTCTCTTTCGACTGTAAAAAGGAAACGCATTGTTTTTATTGTTCACCATAGCCGACTCGGCCGTAGGGATATGTATGATTATTACATCATAGGAATATATATGTTTGGTGGCTGTAGACTATAATTGACGATCGTACCTACCGAAGTTAAAAAATCCGAACCGAAAATTGGATTGAAACCTAACCGAAAAACATTTTCAATCCGGTTACACTTTCGATCCATTAGTCTGCATAACGTTATCGGTTTCGATCCGGTCCGAGTCCCTGAGATATATATACGTGGATCGTTTGATAAGTTTGGTAAATTTCCATGAAATGGCGCTACAATCCATTTGATGACGCGACATCTCGAAAGATTCACTCTTCGAATCCCTTCAGGCCAAATTTCAGCCAGAAAGGACGCATAGTTCACGTTTAGTCATTTGAAGTAGGCTGTCTCAAAGTCTGCAAAATACTCATTGACAGCGACAATGACTTCCTCATTTGAGGAGAATTTCTTCCTACCGAGCCAAGTTTTTAAGTTTGGGAACAAAAAGAAGTCACGGGGTCAAATCCGAAGAATAGGGTGGATGAGGAATCAATTCATAGCCCAATTCGTAGTTTTGTCATTGCAACGGTCGACTTGTGGGACGACGCGTTGTCTTGATGGAAGAGCACTTTTTTGGTTCGAAGAGTGGATCTTTCGAGATGTCGCATCATCAAATGGATTGTAGATGATTTCCATTTCATGGAAATTTACCAAACTTATCAAACGACCCACGTATATATATATATATATATATATATATATATATATATACACATATATATGTCCAAAAAATCAATTTAAAATACAATAAATAAAAAGAAATCTTTTTTGCTCAGTTTTCTATGTTATTTTTCTTCACTTTTTCACAAGAATTAGACCAGTCTCTTGAGGTTTCTTACATAACATTTCACTAAATGGACAATACATGTAATACTTTCCTCCAAATTTCTACTCTAAATCATATATACTTAAAAGACAAATATTTAATGGAACATCGAAAAGTTTATTCAAATAGAGAGATAGAGATAGAGAAAGAGAGAGAGAGAGAGGGGGGGAGAGGGAGAAAGAAGGAGGGAAAGAGCCGGAGGGAGAGGAGGGAGAGAGCCGGAGGGAGAGGAGGGAGAGAGGGGGAAGAGAGAGAGAGAGAGAGAGAGAGAGAGAGAGAGAGAGAGGAAAGGAGAAAATGAGATGGGGCAACTTACTTCACGCATGCACAATTGCGCACTCCATTTTGGCCAACATAAAATCAGATTGCTACTGTGATCATGAGCATCCTTCTTTTGTCTGCGATAGCTCTAAGGGCCTAGTGGGCGCCGGTGCTGCCCACTGAACTATAATATAATTGGAACATACACTAGTGCGCTGGGCGTCAGAATGCGTGCCGAGAGAATCAGCAAATCATGAATATATTTCTCGTTGTCATATAGTCAAGTTAGAAAGTCTTAAAGTACCGATAAATAGGGATAGATATATGAGTGATTTAAGACGGAAGCTTATATGAATAAAATGAAATACATAGAATAAAACACATCAGATGAAGATAATAATATACTAATATAAGAGTCATGTAAGCTATATAAGACTAAAAAGAAAATGAATTTAACTTTTGAGTATATAACATTATGCACATGCGCAGATAATTAAAAAGAAAAGGTATAACCTGCCAAACATTATGCTATTTTGTCTACGTTTTTCACACTCTTTCAACTAATGCATTAGCACGGTGTACATTGTATTATAGTTCAGTGGTGCTGCCAGATATTTGCTGGTCGTCCCCTCCCTGCCACTCCCTTCAGTTGTCATACGCCAAATAAAATCGAAAAATTGCGTTCTTTTCGTGGCTCTATTTTCTTAAATATATACGATCAAAAATTATAATCTTTTTTTACAATATCCGTTTTATATTCCTCCATTGCATATTCATTTTTTGTAAACAATTCTGAGAATGAATGCTACAATTAAAAATGTTAATTTGAATTGCATATTGTATATACATCATATATTAAAACTGCATACTTTAATTGCAATTATCTGAAGAACTAGATGGTCTATATGTTTTTAATTACACAAAAAAATAGGGAGTAACTTACTCTACCTATTTAAAATTTTAGCACATTCGCAAGAAAATCATTTTATGTAAGTACTATTTCAACGATCGTTTGGGAGAAAGTCTTTATACCACTTCTGCGGAACAGTTTAGAGGCGAGGAAATGCAGGAAAAGAGAAGTCAAATGGTGAAGAGAATTAGGAAATGGAAGTTCGAACAAAGATGAACATATCTTTTTTGATACGGTATTTTTTTAAGAAGGAGCATTGACGCGAAAATAAAGATGGATAATAACAATCCCGAGAATTACGTCATATAAACGTGAATGTTCTCGAGAATGTCGCTGGCAGTATTCTTGTAACACATGCATGCGAAGTATAATAGATCGCAATGATAATAGACCGTAATGATAACAGATGATTCGCTCTATCAGACACTAGATCGTATAGAAAAGTCATAACCGCGAGACAAAAATATAAGAATGCTAAGAAAGAAATAAAATATCTTATATCATTTTTTTATTTATTAAACGTGATTAATTCCTAATTAGTTTTGTGACACGTTGTTTCTTTACATTTGCATTTCTTCTCTTATAATAACTATGTTGAAAATTTTACAAAATTCTTGAAAATATTTTAGATATTTATATAATGTGATAAATATTATAAATCGATATTAAATTACATGAAAAATACGATTTTGCTAAAGTATTTAAAAAAGCTAGATATAAATCTAAAAATAATAATTTTGTTGTCCTCAAAGTAATTATATAGAATAATTAAGCATAATAAGTTTCTTGAATAGTAAAAATTTTAATATTCAAGCAATCATCTTGGAGACGGCCTACGAGGGCTTTGATAAATACCCGTGTTTGACGACTGAGGACGCCTCTGACTAAAAGTATACCATCATGTAACGCCATTTTTTGACGCAAGTAAAAATTTCAGACAGCTGTAATGGTTAGTTTAGTTTTTATAATAATTGAAAGTTGACGAGTTTGTGCTTGTTTGCAATCATGGAGAAAGAGCAATATCGATCTGTGATTCAATTCCTGTTTTTGGAAGACGTGTGAAGAAATCAAAGAAAAGTTGCATGCCGTATATAAGGACAACGCATGACTTTCATAAGATATACAACGAATTTAAGCGTGGCCGAAAATCCATTTTTGATGAAGAACGCCCAGGTCGTCCGATTGAGGTGACTATGGAGGATATGGTCAACAAAATCCATGATGTCGTGTTAGCAGACCGGGTGAAGATCAGAGAGATTGCTAACATTGTAAAGATCTCAACTGAACGCATACAAAATGTCCTACACGAAACATTGGGCATGAAAAAGTTGTCGGCGAGATGAGTGCCACGTTTGCTCACAGTGGAACAAAAATGGAATCGCATGACAACTTCAAAGCACTTTTGGACATGTTTAAGCGCAATCCGAAAGAGTTTCTGCGGCGTTTCGTCACTGTTGATGAAACATGGATCCACCATTACACACCAGAAAGAATAGTCTAAACAGTGGACTAAATCCGGCGAATCTGCTCCAAAGAAGGCAAAAACGGTTCCATCGGCCGGAAAGATCATAGCCACTGTTTTTTGGGATTCGCGAGGCATCATTTTCCGACTATTTGGAGAATTATCCTTCCTAAGGGAAGGATAATCACGGGACAGTACTATGCTGATTTATTGGACCGATTCGAATTGAAGAAAAAATGGCCTCATTTAGCAAAAAGAAAAAAGAAAGAAAAAAAAAGAACTCTTTCCATGATAACGCACCATTTAACGCACTCATTCGTCCACAATCGCCATGGCAAAACTGGTCGAATTACGCTACGAATTGTTATCTCATCCACCCTATTCTCCAGATTTGGCCTCCTGCAATTTCTATTTATTTCCAAACATGAAAAAATGGCTTGGCGGAAAGCGCTTTGCATCAAATGAGAAAGTCATCGCTGAAACAGAGGCCTATTTTAAGGAGTTCGACCAATCATATTTTTTAAACGGTATAAAAATGTTGGAATATCGCTGGGCTAAATGTATCGAAAGGAGATTATGTAGAGAAATAAAAAAAAAAAATTTTTTTTTAAAGTGTTTTCTTCCCTAACACGGATTATTTATCAAATAGTCCTCGTACATAATATTATTTTGATGATCTAATAAAACTTAGTGAATAAATATACGATAAATTTAATGAATAAATTATATTGGGTACTAAGCCATGTAAGATCCGATTTCTTATATGTATAACAAATTTCTCAATTAATTAATTCTCAAATCAAAAAATTAGCAAAAATGACATGACTGATATGCTTGATATATGTTATTAAGATTATGATCTTGATAGACCTCCATCAACTTTTAACGCTTGTCATTCATTAAAAAGTTATTAACAAAGCAAGTTTGAAAAATGATGTTTCTTTTCTATTATATAAAACGGTAATTTTTTATTTTAAAGTACCTATATTTTATCATTTTTCGAAATTGTAAAGCGACTCTCACCTCCTCTCCTACTTAAAGACACGACTTCCCGACTTCCACACGCGAGAAGCGATTCTTATCCCACCTCCCCCTGCTTATGGACGCATGATTTCCACGAAACGACTCTCACCCCACCCCTCCCCTGCTTAGGAGCGCATAACTTTCACATGAAGCAACTGTCACCCTACTTTATCTCTTGCTTAAGAGTACACGATTTCCACGCGAAGCGAGTTCCATCCCATCTCGTCAAATTGCTTTCTCGCCAAGTTGTCTATTCTAAAAGCACAAAAATTATATAAGAAATTATATAAGTAAATATTTTTTACGTTGTTAAAACAAAGGATTTATTACATTGAAGCGCAGTTATGTCCAAAAGTTAGGTTTTTGATGAACTTTTTTTGTTAATAATTTTTTTTGTGAATAACGAACGATAATTAAAACCTGATAGAGAGTCATGATCTTGACAACATATATAAAAGTCATCAGAAGTGTCTCTCCTATTCGCATATTTATCAAAATCATAATTCCTTGAGTTAAAAAATTACACATTTATTTATATATTTATATACATGTATGTACGGTTTTTACTATTTTTTAATCCACATATAGAGATAAATGAATTTTAAAATGAATTTTTATTGTGCCAAAATTGAGCAATTAAAATATCGTTAGAAATTAGTCATTGTTATCATGATATCGTATGATTTTAACATGCTTTAAAATCATATGTAGGTATGGTTGACATTATTCTGATCTGTAATAATCTCATGTAATAATACGCATGTAAATGATGCCACGTGTAATCTCGTGCTATTTTTCGACACAGAGAGCGACGTAATCACAGTGTACTTCATGTCTTTATAATAAAGCGAATTGGATAAAGAATTGAATTTACAAGTTGAAATTGCATTACAGTTAGAAATGCGATATATGTATATACGTATGGAGCTCTTCATCGTGTCACTGTTATTTATCGTAACAGATTCTGATATCGCGTGTTTACATCAAATGAGAAACTTCATTAAGTATATACATGAAAATAGAGTATTAATGTCATTAAATTGAGCATTACAACCTTAGTGATGTTTTCGTATTGTTATCGTATTTGAAAGAGAAAAGGAGATGACAGAAACTTTTTTAAATTTTATAATTATAAGAACATCACTCAACTCTACACTGGTTGTCCCATCGTTAGTTTCGAAAACGTCTCGTATCACGAACATTAAGTATCACAATTGATGATCTAGACTGTGAATGTAAAGGAAATTTCGTTAAAAATCATAGAGAATAAGCGATCATCCGAATATCCATGATATGTGAAAATATCCACTCTGTGGGATCCAGTAAACCGTTTCACACGCACGCACGCACGAGTACAATTAATCCTACAAGCAAATGATAGAAGCTCAAACTTCTCGAATCTTTACTCGCCATCGTCGATTGAACACATCTAGTTCTCCTATGAATTTAATTTTACGCTACTCGTCGTCATTCTGTATTCTCAAAAGTCGATAAAACATTTAATGTGGATGAGACGCAATATTTGAATCGATATGTAAATCAGTGATTATTTATATATAAGGAATTTTTTGAAAATATAAATGTTTCCTTATTTTTCTGTCATACAAAACAAATTAAAGAAACAATAAATTGTTTTCTAGTAAGAGAATTATATATTAATGAGAGAAGATTTTTAAAAAATTTTAAAAATATGAAAGAATAATCATAATGGTATCCTCTTTTGAAATTTTGATCTTCATATATATATATATATGTGAAAATTAATCTAAAATTGTATTAGATAAATTAATTTTAATAAATCTTGATGAATTTTACTACATTATTACAACTGCATTACATCAAAATAATATAGATTCTCTATTTTTTCCGAGATTAGATTTTTATAAAATGTATCTATCGAATTAAAATTTGATGACAAGTCAGTTATTCTAGGAAAAGAACATATACTATACATAAAACATTCTTAACGATCTCTTATTATTTTTGCTCTGATCATTAATGTGCAATGTAAAGCACTTTATGGATGGACATCGTGGCAATTTACATCATAAGCTTTTTATATTTTCTAAAGTTTGAGCTCGGCTAGAAACGCCTACAAGTTAGGTATTATTAAGATAGTAGCCGGAAAGTTATATCGGCCTCGAGCGTCGTGCTCGCCGACGACGTGTATTGCCGCATACACATGCCACTTTCAAAATGTGGAAAACATAAAATGCTTATCTCACTATTACGACAATGACTAATGACTTAAAAAAAGAATTAGAATTCTCCTAACAAAATTACCATCGATTCACACATACGTAATCGATGTAAAGGAATAATTTTCATTACAACTACTCATTTCAATGAAACATAGAAATATTTGTTCGAAGTATTGCATTTAAAAATTGCATTTTAAATTATATTTTAAAATATAAAAAAGATTCAATATTAAGAATGAAGTTCAAAAAAAAAATTAACAAGATTGGAAGCAGACGTTATACGTTTGTTTTTTTAGCTCTCTTTTGACGAACGTGTTAATTTGACTATTTCTTCATCGTTAGAAGAAATATCGGGGCGAATCGATCGATAGCATTCCGCTTTTATCGGAAAAGCTGCTGAAGTTTTCGTAATTGAATACGGAATGACTCATCGCTTTATGCGTTTTACCGGTTATCCCGTCCTAATTCAAACCACGTAAAGAAGAGCTTCGTTTTCACGTCAGTTTTGCTCCGCTACCGCATGTTTGTCTCCATTACATTTATCTCGCGAGTGCATTGTGACGAAACCGATTGATGACGCCCGTGGAGTGCGTTGTCACATTTCTTGTCGTGTCGCGAAAAATATGGATGCTTTTTAAGTGAAATTTCGAGATACATACATGACGCCGAAAAACAACGTAATTTAAGAACTTAAATGATAGCTGGAAAGTGCTTTTTTGAATTTCTTAGTATTCTAGTGTCTGTCATAATTTTAACAATTGTGAAATCGAATGTATAAATTAAAAGTGTCTCTCGTGTTCTTAGAAATAATCAGTGTCCTAAACATAATTATTTTGATAATATCACAAAATTATCTTCAGATCTGTTCATGTATACGTAGCTAAATTTTTAGATATTTCAGCAAAATCGTTCTTTCTTTGCAGTTTCAGAAAATGGAACTAACATAAGATAGAATTAATCATAAAATATGATAAAATATAAAATTAAAAATATAAAATCATAAAATATCAATCAAATAAAGATTCACGTAGATCATTCACAAATATTTTTCGTGTAAAGCATTTCGTATATGTTACCATATAATATTTTGCTATTATAAAAAAATAATAAAAATAATTCATAAAAATCAAATATATGTAACATGTTTTTTATTCGTGCAAATGAAAACAATTTCAAATTACTTGACTAAAGTGTGTTGTAAACAAACGAGAGTATAATGATTGCGTATGCTTATTTAGAGAGTTTTTCTTTTCTATTGAAAAAATTAAAAAACTTACACGTAAACCAGCATGGGATACTTGGTGGCACCACTCATATCAGCATCAGGTGGTATTAAAAGTCTCACCTGAGCATTAAAGCCACCAGGAACTGGGACTTTATATCGACGGACGATCGGCTGTGATCTTTCCATTATTATATCACTTACTACACTGTTGTCCTCCCACACGGAGAGTAATGTGGTATTCTGAAAGCAAAAAATAAAGAAAATAAATTTAATATTATTTTAATATAAAGTTAATATATTATTTTAAAATTATTTTTTATTTAGATAATTATTTTGTTTAATATCATTATCTAAGATTTTAATGAAAAAGTTAAATTTTAATAACACAGAAATGTGAAATTATGAAAGCTCACATTTAAAGCTAAAAGAATATTAATCAGCTCCAGATTAATATAAACTTTAATATGTAATGAATTAAATGGATATTAATCTTGTTTCGTATGTATATTAACTGGTCATTCATCATGATATTCTAGCATCGTAACAACAATACTATTTATCTTCTTAAAGTAATTTTTCTTCCATTTTCATCCGCTATGGACGTTATAGATCGCTGATCACTTCCTAATTCTGACTATAATCGCGATAAGTTACATACCAAAGACGGTGAATAATATTAACATACTTGGAGATACTCTTGCAAATTTGCGGGCGAACTCGTAAGCTCAGAAGAATTTAGCGATTTGCCTTTCCCAAAGTAGTTCGGGACTTTAATCGCACCCTCCTAGTTTGCCGGTTGAAATCGATTCGCTTCGAAGAACAGCTACTTTCCCGAGTAGTTGTTCGGGGTAGTTTTTTTCTCTTCGACGGAGGATAGGAAACAGAATTCGTAATACCAGGTGTACAAGTATGAAATGACGATTTTTTTTCCCAAAAAAACAGAGGAAGCACTGAGTGTTTCCAACGTGTCCCGAACTGGTTTTGCCGTATGTGATGGAGTATTGTCATGGAGAAAAATGACCTTGTGTTGCCTCTTTTGGTATTTTGATCGTTTTTTAAGCAGCAAACGGTTCAAATCGATCAATTGTTGTTGATAGCGTTTGGTATTAACTGGTCCCACCAAACACAGAGTATCGTCTTCCTGCCAAAGCGATTCGGTCTTGCGATCGATGTGGATGATGCGCCTGGGTCTATCCATGATTTTTTGCGCTTGAGATTCTCAAAAAAAATCCACTTTTCATTCCCAGTAACGATACGATGCAAGAATGACTTTCATCTTTCTTTCTTTCGTTCGAGCAAAATTTTACATGTGTTTTTGCGCCTCTCCAACTGTCTCTCGTTCAATTCATGTGGCACCCATCTGCCGACTTTCTGAATCTTTCCCATCTCTCGTACGCGATTGGAAACAGCTTGTTGACTAACGCTCAATTGCTCTGCGAGTTGTTTTTGTGTTTGTGAATCATCTTCATCCAGCAATGCTTGCAATTCCACGTCTTCGTACTTTTTGGGCGGTTTTCC
>Ga0157363_1002646_pt1 | contig 15896 bp, 11 predicted proteins | sample AttsexASBM1_FD_111477 | JGI IMG/M metagenome (GOLD analysis project Ga0157363, IMG submission 111477) | Fungus gardens microbial communities from leaf cutter ant in Ribeirão Preto, State of São Paulo, Brazil - Atta sexdens ASBM1 | ecosystem: Host-associated > Fungi > Mycelium > Unclassified ...
ATTTATTTGAATATAAATGTGATAAATATTTAATATATAAAATGTAAAAAACACAAAATATACAAAATATGTAATTTAAACATTTTTGCATATATTTTTTATTACCCAATTATATAGAAGTGATAAGTTATTCGTTAAATATATTAGATGTGAAATAAAAAAAATATCCGTATAAAATTTATAAATCATTTCATCAAAATTTATTAATCAAAGAATAATAACAAAATCATCTTCTTCCATTTGAAAATAAAGAAAATCTTATCAATTCCGGATAATTATATATCTGTCCACAATTTATTTATTAAACAATTTTTAATTCTTTTATTCTTTAATAACTTAATTTTTTTAAGGTGATTTTGATCAAACTACAAAATTAATTTAATCAACACTCTTTTAATATGAATAAAATTACTAAATTATAATTATGTAATAGAATTATGTTTAATCTATCGAAAAAAGATTAAGAACAACGAACTATCTTAAATATTTCCTTAAATGATTCCACTGATCGACTTAACTATTTAATTAAATTAATCAGAATCTGGTCGAAGTCACTTAATAAAGAAAATATCAGAAAATAAGTTTATAAACTTCGACACCGAGTTTGAGAAAGTTCAAAACGGACAAAAGAGGATGACGTCTCGAATATGATCGATATTATCTTCAGGTTATCGAACGTTAATCTTCTTCTCTCGCAGCTAATAGGTAAGTATCAGAGTTGTTTTCACGACATAAATTTGGTATATAACTTGGGAGTAAGGCTGCCACTGAAGAGGCAGCGCGCAAGCGTAAGCCATCGACCGGTGGAGAAATTCGCTTGAGAGTAGCGACGACCCCACTCGAGAGCAACCCACTCAGCACAACCTCGAGCTATATCTTGTAACCCGCACGTGAGACATGACGCGTAAACGCGGCACTTTGTGTACATACGCAAGTATTGTATTCCTACTTCATAACGAGTACTTACACATCTTTCTACTTTTCCGACAATTCGTCAATATAAGTCATCGTGGCAGGCAAACTTGATTTTTCAAAAAGACTGTTTATCATTGGTTAGTTAATGATCGTTCATTTACTGTTATTTGTTAAATTAATTCACATAAATTTCAAAGTGTGTAAAGATAGAAAAAAGAATAATGTTTTATATACAAGTTTTACATTTTTTGAGAATATTTTAATTAGAGAAAAATAGGAATCTATATAATTTTAATATTAATTTAAAGGTCTTTATAATTTCCATATTCTGTCGACTTTGTTTACAATGTTGATTTTTCAAGAAAATGATACTTAGATTTGAAATCTTATTGATTCGCTGAATATTCACCTCGAGAATTTATTTAAATATAAATATAAATGTGATAAATATTTAATATATAAAATGTAAAAAACACAAAATATACAAAATATGTAATTTAAACATTTTTGCATATATTTTTTTCAAAAGTTTACATACGTCATTGCTGTAGAATTGATTATTTCCTCGAGTATTTTTTATGAAATTGTAACTCGAAACTTTAAAAAGTAATACAATATTTGCAACCGCGAAATATATCAATTACTTTTCATGTTTTATTTAAAAAAAAAACAGTTTTGTAGTGTAGTTCTCTCTTTAGGATTTAAAATAAATAAATTGCATATATGAGCTTCCGCGATTAGTGCGTAAATAATATTTATAAGGCGATAAGATATAATTCGCAAAAAATTAGAATATATTGCAAATTAATTGCTTTTGTAATTCATTTTGTAATTGATTGATAAGTACATACCAATTGCTTGCGAATTATATTTTATCGCCATATAAATATATAATTTACAACACCTGTGAAGGTTCATATAGCAATTTACTTATAGCAATTTATTTATTTTATTTTAATATTTTATTTATAAATAAAGATAATAAAACAATAAAGTATCTGATTTTAATTTTCTCAGTATCGCTTGATTTATGATACAACGATGGGAATAAATGAAGAGAATTGGCAAATACTTTCTATTATTCTAGAACAGCTTGAACAGAAAGGTAAGAAACAAGTGACTTGTTCTTAAGTTAATGAAATGTGTGAGTAATTGTGATCATTTTTATTATAAATTAAAGAAAATCAATCAATATGTTCTTACTATTGATACCTATAGTCTTCCTTTTACACACTTTTATCGCGCGATATGTAATAGAAATGGAAAAAAGTAAGAAAAGGAACAGAAGAGAAGAAAAGAAGAAGAATAGGAAGCAATGAGACAGACGTTTTATGAGCTATAAAAAGCATAGAACGACAGGGGTAATTCCGATCTTTCCCATGGGTTTTGATCGTCTCACAGCGAAAAATCGCAATTTTGTAGAAAGTTAATTCGAAAGGGCAGAAGAAGATAATCGCATGACCTAAAAAGAAAATATCTATGTAATCGACTTAATTCTCATCGAATTTGGAATTAAGTAAAGCGAGAACTTTGAATCGCACGATTTTAATCGAACATAAGATCTTGGGAAAACAAACGGTTAATTTCAAATAGACATATTAAATCGTCATATTAAATCATATAAGAGGATTGATATAAAAGGATAATCATGAATTTCACAGGCAAACTTTAATAGTATCTGCAATCCAATAATATCGATTTTTTTTAATTTTATATATGGGAGACTTATATATCTATACCGCACACACTGCTTAATGAATATTTAATGAAATATCTATTGGATACCCAATCTTTTATTCACATTTGCGGATATTAATTAAATATTGACATTTATTATTATTAAAAAAATATTTTGTATAAAGATAAGATAATTTTTCGTGCAAGAATATATGGAAATTATTTTTAAAAATTCTTTATTTTGTACAAAGTTTTGTTTTCGAATATTATTGTTCTTCATTGAAGAAATTTTAAATAAGTGAAATATTATAAATCGTATTGTGCTATTATTTCTTAATTCTGTAGTTTTAATTAATCATTTCATTATTTAATTAATTTATCGAACACATGTTCCATTAAATATCGATTTATTAAATATCGATTTATATTACTAAATAATAAGAAGAAAGGTTGCAACGTCATCAAAGAAATAATAGCACCATAGTTAAAAAGTCATCAATAGTAATAAGTTTAAGATCAAAAAGAATCACGAATTTTTCATAAAATACTATACATATATACAAAACTTTTACATTATTTTAACATCTCAACACTTTGAATAACTCACATTTTGTCCGTATATTGTGCAATGCACTATTATAAGATGCAAATCATAAATAGCATTTGAATTTTTTTTTTTAAATGATCACGATCGGGGAACGCATTTGTCGAATGCGAAATCCTAGAAGACGGCCAGCTTGACAACTACGAAGGTAACTTTAAGTCATCGCCTCGGTCACCAACTCGGTCGAACTCGAGGGCCACTTGGACGTGATCTCGTCGCGATGTAACGCGTACGAAACGGATGCGCGCGCTCAACCTCCGCACGCCGTCGCGACGCCAGCCCCCACCTCGGCGACGACGCCGCCGCTGCCGTCCTTCGTCGGAGACGATGTCGCTTTTCGTTCGCGATTTCAGTTCTGTACGCGCGACGAGCCGCAGCCGAGCCACCCTCGAGGAAGGTCCTCGTCACATCCGCTTGTCGGTCGGTCACGGGGACGACGCGAACCGGCGATGATGAGAGGCCGTCTATGACGGCATCGGATGACATCACAATGATGAAGGCCCGACCATTCCGCCGATGATCCATTCGCGAACACGGCGACGGGGAAAACGCCCTCTGCCTTCACGGCGCGTTCCCTGCCTGACCTGACCTTTCGCTGGAGAGACAGAAAGAGAGAGAGAGAGAGAGAGAGAGAGAGAGAGAGAGAGAAGGTTGAGGGTGGGAGAGAGTACGAGAGGAGTCGAGCGAGAGGACTCGTGCTCGTGCGAACGCAGGACGTAGCACGCAGGACAACATAGTGCCTATTGTGCGAGACCGTCTGTCACCTACGGTATACCTTCGCGGAGCACCATCGCCATCGTCGCAGCTCGGCGACATGGAGAATACGGGGAATCGGAGCAGTGCCGTCGAGATGTCGCGGAAGATCTCCGAGACATGAAGAGAGCGCGACCGAGGGTGGGTATTTTGTCAGTTCCAAAGAGGAGATATTTCAGGAGAATCTCGACATCGAGGGAATCGAGGGAAAGAAACCCTTACGTGTCCGAGTGGAAACGTGTCAATCACGAGGGTATCCCTTTAGGATGCCCTTCCTTCGAAAGGGGAAGGAAACATGAATACGCACCAACCCCATGAGTGTTCAGAATGCGTTTAAGTTCTTAGGGACTGAGTCCTTGTGAATTATCTTGTTAAACCGATAATGCGTTCATCCTGCTGCGAGTTGCAAGTTATTCTCCTGTTCGGCGCGATCCGATCACGTCACTATTGGGCGCTCATTGAACCAGTCGATTCCATCTGACCTACTCCAGTATTTCCAACATTCGTTCAATCTGACGTCTTCTCATTGATTTCTCGGATCGCCAGTTTCTCTTTCGATCGGTCGCAGCATCGTCAACCGGCACGATTGTTCGACAATTTCACCGAGTGACCGAGTATAACCGCAAGTCGGGCGAATGATACTCATGAGATCCCGCATATCTCAACCCCGCGTGTTGAAGTATAATTCGCCAGAAGGGAAACCGAAAACGAAGCCGCGGGTGTTAATGTCGAGCAACATACAGGGCGCAATATCGGTCTTTCGTGCACGCAGACTATCGATTCTCGCGCGACAAGGGGCTGGCCGACGCCGCCTGACGCCGCCACCGCCACCGTCACCGTCATCGTCGTTCCTGATGCTAATTTGTAGCTCGGGTACATGGACAAACGCTTCGTTAGGCTCGCCTGCGTAAAAAGGGAAAAACGCGCCCTCAAGTTCACCTCACGGTCGATCATCCGAAATGCCGCTCTCGCTCGTGCACGTGCGAAAATATGTACGGATGACGTCACGGGAATGCGCCCCGACGGCCCGACCTCGAAGATTCGATCGGATTTCGACGTTGCTAGACGTTTCCCGCCGCGACCGCCACCGTCACCGCTATCTGCCGGTGGTTGGCGATCAGAATTGATTTAGAAATTGCGTCCATGCGCGTTAATTCGAGGACTCAGGCACGTCGACCTCGGCATCACCTGATAACGGCATACCGGAGTCCGACGTGTATCTTTGTATCTGGCAGGTGGTTCGCTCAACGTGACGCATCCCGAGCGCGTGATTTGATAATCGGACAGCTCGACTCTCGTCAGGGACAGTCACGAGCCACATTGTTACCCTTTATAACCGTTGAAACTTTGCACAGTCGGCATACAAAGCGACAACGGGATTGAAAAACCGATACACCTGTCCCTTTGATTTCACGCGATGCCTTCTTTATACAGTTCTGCTTTTTTTACGATATAAAAGATTATACGGGTAGAATACGGATCACTTCATGAATGTTTTTCAAACTTGACTATTTCGGATCGCCGCGGAATCTAAATGTACATCAAAAGGAATACGCTGCTTAAATTGAAAGAAAGGGGGGGGGATTCTAATATAATTTTATTAATTTCTTCCTCTATAAATAATAATTCTTCCTTTAATATAGCTCATTTTTAATAACATTTTTAAAGCTTCGCTTTATAATTAAAATATAATTTTGGCTGTTATAAAATCTAAAAATTTGAATTTGTCCTTAATTGACAATTATTAACTAACGCATTGTTTTTTTTTAATTATGCGCTAGAGAATGATGTAAAAATAATGTTTACTTTTCCTCTCAGATTGGATTTAGAAATGAAAACAGTTTTGTTAAACTGAAATATTATCCTTTTATTACATTTTCGGCGAGTTCGATGCAGAGGCACACATAATTGGTATGCAGATGTATTGATGTCAAGGGAAGGTTACTTAAAAATGTTCTGGCCGAGAGACGCTCTACGTATAAATAACGTACAAACTTAACAAAAAAAAGTAATTGGTCCGGAAATCTGATAAACGCGAACATATTTCGCTTGAGTAAGAAGTGATTATGATACGTGAAGTATTTAAATGTTTTAACAATTTGTATTTAAAATTGTTTTAATTCTTTTATAACTCTTTGTGATATTTTATTTGATCTCGTATATTTTAATCGTAACTGCGTAATTTTTTTTTGTTCCATAACGGTAGCTTTAACATACTATGTCCTTGGCAAGAATTATTTTTCTCACAGCGCTGTATCGTGAACACAGTGAAATGAAAAAGTTGAATGAATACATTCCTTCCAGAGATACGGGACTTAAAGAACCGGAGCAATTCTAACGCTGGTATTTGTAAAGCATATTCCTAAACTATATGATACCAATGTAGGGATTTTTAATGAAATGTTAAATGTCATAATTATCATGGCAGTAATATTAAATGTCATAATTATCATGACAGTAATGTTAAATAGAGAATAGCTCTCGTATTCCGTTTTGCGTCAGTCTTTGAAACGTAGGATTTGAAGTAGCAATGACACCATTGTGACACTTTCCATCGGCTACGCCGTATAATCCAAATGAGATTATATGGAGCAAAGCAATCGGTCAGTAAAACCGGGGTGATATATTACGATAAAATCATTACACGTAGAAATGCTTCGCTTGATCCTTTTAGGCACTATTCGCACACATGAATGAATGTGATATTTTAACATGACGGAATAAGATCATAAATTGTACGTTTTACATTTCAATTTGAAACTAAGCTGCACGGTCGGATTTATTGCATAAATTCGTGTAAAATATTAATGAATTATTTGCATTTCAATAAAACAGAAACGTGGATAGTTTGCGCTTAATAAATAAAACTCTTTTATTGAACGTTCACGTTTTTATTTTACAAATTATATTACATGATCCACGTAAGATTTAAATTAAGATCGATCGGTTCAAAGTTAATTTCTATTCAAATAATAGTTAATTTTCAGTTTACAAAGATATAAATTGTATCAACCTTGATTGAGCTTTAGGAAGGTTAATCGGATAAAATCAATATAAGGTTTACGCGATGGGGAAACGACGGTTTTCCATCTAATTTTAGATGACGCGACGGAAGCGCTAATTGTTTGCAGATCGCATGGGTTTCTTTAAGTCGGGGCCGGCGGTAGCAGAGCCGTGATCAAAATGAACTTGATAAACATGGACGCGGAGAACCGCGTGGTTCTGAACGTGGGCGGAATCCGGCACGAGACGTACAAGGCAACCCTGAAGAAGATCCCGGCGACGAGGCTCTCGAGACTGACCGAGGCTCTCGCCAATTATGATCCGATCCTCAACGAGTACTTCTTTGACAGACACCCGGGTGTCTTCGCCCAGGTACTCAACTACTATCGCACCGGGAAGCTGCACTACCCCACGGATGTATGCGGCCCGCTTTTTGAGGAAGAACTCGATTTCTGGGGTCTTGACTCGAATCAAGTCGAGCCTTGCTGTTGGATGACCTATACGCAGGTATATCATGAATAACGTCTGACTGTCGTGCACGTGTCTAATCACGCCTAAGCGTGGCTGCACGCGAAATCAGCGAGACAGACGCGTAAATTTATAATGTGATGTACAGTACGGTATATAGATGTAGAGATTAAAGTAAACAGGATACACAAGGCTAAGCAGATAGGCGATAAACTTTTCCAACAGATTAAAATGACGAATAGAAATAGGCTTATATGTAGATATAATATAATTTCTTTGACTCGAAATAATATATCAAATGGAGAAGTTTGTCAGTGATTTATCATATTGTCTGAAAGTACTGTACGTCTTTTATTATCACGCTCACAAATGTGCCAGATTTTAATGCATGATATTAATATCTTTCACCAAAGTGTCTTTAGTTATTACTTTTTTTATTTTTTAATGGCACTTAATTTTAATTTATTTCTAGAATCTACTTAGTAAAAAGTGTGAGACATCTTACATGATATATTTTATACATGAATTAATTTCAATAGGAGCCCATAAGCTCTATATTATAGGATCATTTGTTTGATAATATTTCTAAGATGAAAATGATAAATAACTAATAAAAAACAAAAGATAGGTAAATATTAAGTATTAATGAAAGAATCCATCTTTTTCTATGCATTTTTTTCTGTTATCATCTTAGAGTTTGATAAAAAATGAGGTAATTCGTGATCCAATAATACATGGTCTAAGAGGATACTGTTAGCAAATAGAATCTGAGAACTAGTTTGGATAGAGCGATGTGGGATAGACTCAAGTAAGCGTATGTGCAATATCGGATAAATCCGCCGGTAAGGCTGATCAAAGCCGAGCAGATATCTTTATCACTCACGCGAGGAAGCACACAACGGCTCGCGTATGCTTTTCACGCGCGCTTTATCTGTCCCAAGGCAAAGCACGAAAGAAAGCACACTCGAGAAAGAGTTTCGCAGGTACGAATAACAATCGTTGTTGCATCTGTCTCTCTTCCCATCCCCTTCGCCTCGACGCAGCATCGGGATACGCAGGAAACGCTGACGGTCCTCGACAGGTTGGACCTCGACACCGAGAGGCCCACCGAGGAGGAACTGGCCAGGAAATTCGGTTTTGAGGAAGCATACTACGAGGGAAGTCTCACGTGGTGGCAGAAGCTCAAACCTCAGATGTGGTCACTTTTCGATGAACCTTATTCCTCCGTCGCAGCTAAGGTACAATTTGAATTTAATATATTACCATTAGGCAAATAATTATAATACTAATTAAAATATTAATTTGTGCGAAATTAAATTTTTCTTTGAAACTATAAAAAATATATTTTTTGTTTATTTTCTATAAATTTTAATTAATATTAATATTACATTTATTATATTTTTATATATATCATAAAAAAAGTTTCCCATAATTCTGGACTTTATTTGACATATTTTACTTTATTAATATACTTACATATCTACATATTTAGAGAAAAAAAAACATGTTTATTTATAAAAGTTTATATTATAATAAAGTTTTCATAACTATTCATCTTCAGTTTTAGCAATGAATATAAAATAATTGATTCAATTATATATTATATATACATTATAATTCTACATATAAAACATCACCAATATAGTTTTTTATTATGAGTGTACCGTTAATTTTTATTAATATGTAAGTAATATATATTGTTTCTTTTTTGTATTATTAAAGTTTTTTACTATATAACATTTACAAGTTAATCGTCTGGATATCTTTCAGGTAATCAGTATAGTCTCCGTTTTCTTCATCTGCGTTTCGATACTTTCATTTTGCTTGAAAACCCATCCGGATATGCGAGTGCCGATGATCGTGAATCGTTCGGTAAAGATTGACAACGTGACGTCCTGGGTGGTAGACAAGACTCGCACCAATGCCCATGATGTCTTCTTTTACATCGAATGCGTCTGTAACGCCTGGTTTACTCTTGAGTTCTTGATACGTATTACCGCGAGCCCGAATCGTTGTGACTTCATCAAGAGCTCGGTGAACCTAATCGACATGGTCGCGACCTTGAGTTTCTACGTCGACTTGGCGCTGCAGCGGTTTGCGGCCCATCTGGAGAACGCCGATATCCTCGAGTTCTTGAGCATCATACGTATAATGAGGCTGTTCAAGCTCACTCGCCACTCCTCGGGCCTGAAGATCCTAATACAAACCTTTCGCGCCTCGGCAAAGGAGCTCACGTTGCTGGTGTTCTTCCTCGTCCTCGGTATTGTCATCTTCGCTAGCCTTGTGTACTACGCGGAGCGCACCCAATACAATCCGAAGAACGACTTCAAGAGCATACCCCTTGGTTTGTGGTGGGCTCTGGTGACGATGACGACCGTCGGTTATGGGGACATGGTGCCGAAAACGTATATCGGGATGTTCGTCGGCGCGCTCTGCGCATTGGCCGGTGTCCTCACGATCGCCCTGCCAGTGCCCGTGATCGTTAGCAACTTTGCGATGTATTACAGTCACACGCAGGCGCGAGCCAAACTACCAAAGAAGAGACGCCGTGTATTGCCAGTCGAACAGCCACGTGTGAGGGCACCCGGCGCGCCGCCCGGCGTAGCCGGCGGGCCCGGAACCGTCGGGCCCCCAGGCTGCGGCCAGCAAATGTCACACTTGCAGTCCACCGGGGGCACGGTTACCACTGGGCCCCACGGCCTCGGCATGGGCCAAACGCCCGGCGTTGGATGCACTGGCGGCGGCCAAGGACCGCAGAATCGGAGAATGAACGCCATTAAGACGAATCATCCCAAGGATCCGTTCGCCACGAAAACAGGTAACTCGAAGGCGTTCAGTCATTCATCTATTTTGCACGATTCGTGAGCTCGACTTTTACTTGACTCATTAGTCCACGTGATACGCGTAATGGGGAGGTACATGATACAAAAGAATTAAAATGTACATATATGTTGTAATTGGAATATAATTTAAACTGCAGCTTGAGAATTCTCTTTTATATTTTTTAATCACTTACAGTTAGTCTGAACAATAATATAACAAGTTAAACTATGAAAAATTAATTCGATAAACAACTGAAATCGGAACACGCACGTTTATAGATTATCATATTCGTTTGTGTCGAGTTTTATATTTTACCCTTATTCACGAAAGACCAATCACGCGATGAATTTCAATGAATTTCTTGAACTTTTAGATAACTTATCTGAAAACTGTTGAAGGCAAAATTAATCCATTGATTGTTTTAAAATTTGTCTTTGTGTTCAATAGTTATTCGTACGGATTGGAACGACACGAGTGAAATGATAAAAATAATAAATAAACTCATCATAGAAAATTAACGTAAATTATAATTTACGAAATTCTAATTGCAAATGAAATCTGATTGCATTCGTTTTTCACTTACATCTAGATAATCTCTTGTATAGCGACGAGTTTAAATTTCGCGTGTTTAATAAATATTTATGCCGTGACACACATAAAACGAATTATTGCAGTAGAACGCGAATAGAGTCATACTTGCATATACATTTAGCATAATTAACAAATATACATGCGGGCAACTATAAAACAAAGCGCGAGATTCAAGTATTAGTATATCAGTTTACTTCTTTAATGTGCTCTACTTAATTTCCATTTTATAAATTTCCACTTTATAAAAATCACAAGCAGAATTCAGAACAAAGTCTTGCAAACGCGCAATAGTAATATTTGCGATAAATATCACGTAAGAAAGAAATCTTAATATTTTTTAAAAACGCAAATGAAAAAGAATTATTGGCATAAATGATACGGGGTCGTTTTGAGTCGCGAAGTGCGTCGGAAGATCGACGGCAAAGAAAAATGGCAAACTCGATAGAACTAGCCGAGGTCGCGATTTTCGTGATTTTCAAATCGTCAATCGAACCGGCCAATCTCTAGTGTCTCTTTTTCTTTTTTTTTCTCGTATGGTGGGTTGCAGAGGAAGACCGGAGGAATTGTAACCTACGAACCAACGGGACCAAGAGAGCCGGAGGTTTGGATTAACCATTTGCGGTCGTAGCGTGCTCAGACACGGGTATCTCTCACAACTGGTCGGAATTATTTTGGAGCGAACGACGCGGCGTGTATACACCTATAATCAAAGATTGTCCTGTAAAATCCCGTAAATTCCATTAGGCATGCTTTGGCAAGAGAAAAAAGAAAAATGTAAAAACGATACCTCGCTGCATCGAAGCATCACGGCTTCCGTTGCCCATTTTCAACGGCTAGGCAAAAAATAAACACTGCCGGCGAAGCGTGGCGGCTGAGACCCGACAACCGAAACGGTAAAAAAAATTTTTGCGGCGGCTGTCACCAGATATACGACCGCAAAGGGTATATCTATTATTTATCTGGAATGTAGAATTAATAGAAACGGTAGAGAAACACTTCCGAAACTCTGCACCCCTAAGAAAAGGGATCAAAAAACCCATCCAGGGACACTGTGCTCGATGGTTATAATCGTTTTAATTTTAATTCTACATTTCAAATATTATTATATATATATCGTCGGAAACGAAGAGGTGAATACGAGAGGAATCTCTCGGCGGTTATACCACGAGCCATCTATTGATCTAAATAAGCAAATTGTGTAGAAAGTCAAGGAGAACTTGTGTAACAAATAGAGAACTTTCCTCCTTCCTTCGCTTCATAATTTATATTTTTTACTATTCATAAAAGAGATAATACATTTCATTAATAGCAAATAAAATGAATCAATGTATTGACACTATATATCGTTCATAATCGAAGAATTTTCTCAAGGAATCTATTATTCTATATAGATTATTTTTCCCTTTATGCTTGATATATAGTGAACGCTATAATTTGTACTTTCTGCTAGAGAAATTTTGTATTTTTATAATTTATTATTCCATCTGCTTTCCTCTTAAATATTTACTACAAAAACTGACCGTAATCTCTTTTCGAGTATTTCTTAACTGAATAATATTCGCGTTAATTATAAGTAATTTCTGCTAAATATTATTACGAATACCAGTTAGGCGGATTTTTATATAGAGAGACGCAAGAATGTCTTCAATATATTTATTCCTATTTGCTTTTTCTCTTCTTCCTTTCTCAAATTATTATCTTTAATTTCATCTCGTTCCGAGTATAGCGATTAATACGCAAATGTAAAACGAAAATATCCCACAAGAGTGCAGCCGAATGTCTTATACCGTCCACCAGACCACCGTGTTTGTGACTCACGTAAACATCGCATCACCCATTGCTTCTAAATTTAAGATAGTTGGTGATCTAAGATACATTGTGGCAAAGGATATGCTGCGCACAGTAGAAACGGGGACGTAAACTTTATTACCTTCGAAGCTATATATGTTTCCATTGTCGATATCATCATTCGGTCTATACATATTACCTCGATTAAAAGAAAAAATCGATTACTCATCGTGGAAGAACCTCGTTCTATCTTCCAGCGATCGTCGCGCGCCTACATTATTTCTATCGTTAGCGCCATTCTCGTGGAAACTCGTGTAAACGGTAAATCGAATAAACGACAGTGGAAATTGCATTCCTGCATTGCAGCTCGTTTTATATAGCAAAAGAGATATCGATAGATGCACCGTATCTTTTGGTACACCACCATCATAGATTTTCACACTCGTGAACGTACAACTGTTGTGCTTTCACTGCACGTTTAGCATCGGCTGTGTTTTGCCCGATCCTATGATCCGCGTTCTCATCGCATATTTAGCGATAACTGTGGCTATCTAATTCCCATCAATGTTGATTAATTTTTGACATTGATGACATGGACTTTATATCAGACAAAATTTCGACGCAGTCACGCAGTCACGTTCGGTAATGCGACGCTAAATGAGTGATGAAAATGTGGACACGATGGACGTCATTATTGACGTATGAGAATCTCGATACGAACGGCCACTTTTGATGGTAAATGCGGTGAGGGTGCGGACCTATAATCACTTTTACGCACCGTGAATATCGCCGGGACCAATCCATGAACTCCTCCCTCCCCAGTATTCGAGATATCGTTTGTAATATCAGTGAAAAAGAACAACTCCCTGTTCTTGACCCTCGCGCGCGGAATTATAGTGCAGCTCCTCTAATAGCAGCGAAGGAAGAGCGTTGTCTTTCCGCCTTATACATATATCTGTTGTGCCTGAGAACAGGGGGTAGAAGGAAGTGCAAGAAGGGACAACAAAAGCATATCATATAGGCACGTGCAATCGAGTATACGGATCTCGCGAACAGTCGGCGGACGCTCTATAGACAATCGTCATTTCTCCGACAGAATTAATCGTGTAGTTAACGCGTTTCCGTTTTTTTTCTCTTTTCTTTTTTCGAATAACTCAAAATGAGACAGCCATTCTCTTTTGGACCAAAATTGCGAATCGATTGATTACATCTCACGAATTCAATAACCGACCATCTAAACATTCATATTGTCGTCTTTTATTTCATTTGATTCATGGCACATCTCGACATAATATAAAAATTATTATCGATGTTAGCATACATATTGAAACGAAAAAAAAGTCTAACTCTTTTAAGAGACTTTAGAGCTGTTGGATTCATATTCTTCGTGGGTTTCAAATTTAATTAAACCGTAAGCATATTGATTTACTCGAATAATATTAAATAATACAATAATACCACAATTATCTCTCCACATAGAATAACATAGCTGTATTATTGGCATATGTTACAATTCTGATATTTTATTACGCACAATCGTAACGTTGCTTTTATATGAAATGCATATACATTTATTTTTGTAATTAAGTTATGTACGGCGCTACCAAATGCATTCGTAGATCGCAGTACTTGATCTTACTTATAATTATTATTTTCTATTTTTGATGACTAAACATTTAGGAGCTTTTCCTTATTTTTGACTTCACGAATTTTATCCCTTAATATTTATCTGGTTAAAATGCAATGATGACATTAGTTGATAAGATAATTTTTTTAATTCAGAAATGCACGCACAAATTTCTACGCGTGTCATTTTACAATAAATACATTACTGCCCGATATATGCATTTGCATGTAATTTTTAGTTTCTTAAGCTACATTCTAAATCCGTTTATAGTAGAAAGATTGATGTGTTGTTGAAGGAAGAAATTAATCAGATGACGCGAAATAAATGACCCGTCGCGTAGAAGAATTTAATTACATTCACAAAAACTGTATACAGTCGTATGTTATTATAAAAAGAAAATATATTTAGACTTTTAGACAGATGATAAAAATTATTCATATTATTAGAAAAGTGAATACTACCAACGGATATGGAAATTGAATGAATAATAAATTCATCGTGCAAATTAGGTTAATACTGAAAACTTGGCAGCAAATTAATATTTAAATAGTTTCGCGGAGATCAAGTTGATACAGATATTTAATTAAACCATGAGAACTCTTAAACACTTTATAGACCTCTACGCAAATAGAAAATTTATTTTTCTTGCACAGACGTGATCGGTTGAGTAACAACATTTACATAGAAAATGTTACATGAAGCTTTACTCAATGTTTTCTCAATTTTTTCTCAGTATTTGAATTTTAAATGTGTCAGTTTGGAATATGATAACAATTTGATATATCTTGAATATAAACATGAACATTTTTTTTAAATCGTAAAAGAGAGAGCTATACTTTTAAATTTAATGAACCAGTTAAATTTTATTTTAAAGCGGCTCAATTATTATCTGATACCTTATGTTTAATCCTTTTTAGCTAATTTAATTGTTTAATCGTTATAAAAGAAACGCATACGAATACATCACGAGTAAATCTTCATTTTTCGCATAAAATAAAATATAAAAATCGGAAAAAAGTTTCCGATATTCTAAACCGTAACGGAAATATTTGCGCGTTACACTTTTTGCAAAGTCTACGTAGTATTCTTACGTCAACTCCCGTTGGTCACGCCTAATAAGGAGTATGAATAATTTGTTGATGGAAGACCGTTTTCTACATTTACCCTCATTTATGTACGGTGCTATCGGCTTGAGTTTGCTCGCTGCTCACAATTGCCCCGATTCTTTGTGCCTTAAAGATTTCCTATCCAGGGTTGCACCGACTATGCATTGGCTGTGTTACGTCTTTACCACTTTAATCATTAGTGACTATACACGGTCTATGCTGCGGTCATGCTGTCCACGCAGTTGCTATGTTGAACAACTCTGAAGAAGATGTACAGGAAACTTAATACGTAACTTGTGTAGTCATCGACGCAATTTGTCAATAAACAAGTCCAAATACTATCAGATCATTACATTTTATTATAGTATTAATTTTTGTTATACTGATTCAAATCGGATTTTTTAAACGCGTATTTTTTTTTTTTTTTTTTTTTTTTAAAAAAAATTTTTTTTTATAAAAAAAATATATATTTTTTTTTTCCTTTTTTTTTTTCAAAGAAAAAAAAAAAAAAGAATGTGTCTACTTTAATTCAAAAAAAATG
>Ga0157363_1002647_pt1 | contig 15895 bp, 16 predicted proteins | sample AttsexASBM1_FD_111477 | JGI IMG/M metagenome (GOLD analysis project Ga0157363, IMG submission 111477) | Fungus gardens microbial communities from leaf cutter ant in Ribeirão Preto, State of São Paulo, Brazil - Atta sexdens ASBM1 | ecosystem: Host-associated > Fungi > Mycelium > Unclassified ...
GAAGCAAAAAATTAAAACCTCCCGCAAATGACGAGAATTTGGCTCGTAAACTGACATTTTCAATCGAGAATAATTTTATGATGCAGACACAAATCGACTAATGTTTCTATGGAGTTATGTTGAAAGATGCCCAAGTTTATTGTATGACGTCTATGATCTATTTATTTCGATCACCACTTACCGCTAAAGCCATCTATAGGAAAACGGCGGAAGCAAAGTTGTACATCTAATATGTCAACAAATTGGTGATAGAAATCAAATAGAATTTGCTGCATAACCTAACAGCAGATTGCAAGCAGAAACAGAGCCTACTGACATAATCTGACGGCAAATTGGCAATAGAAACTGAGCAAAATCTGCCATTTTCATATACGATTTCGCCACAAGGTGGACTTGCTTCTCTTTAGAAGAAAATATCCAAGAGTCCTATTAGAATTAGTGTATGTAAATCAAATAAGCAAATCTCCTAGAGATTCCAGCTTTTTCGGAATATGCTGCTTTTTGAATATTTTTTTGACCATTTTATATTTTTCTCATGTGTATTTTGAAATGAAGCTAATCAATAATATTTTAGCGATAAAATTGTATTGATTGTTTCCAGTTTTTACATCAATATATATAAATATATAATTATGTATAATTATATATAATTGTTTATACAGGGTACTTGAAATTAGAGATAAATCTTTTGCATAAAGACAGAATAGAATAAACTGAGAAGAAAAATCCTTTATCATTTTATAATTTCCGTGATGGGGTTAATGCGTTATTAACTTGTTAAAATAGCCAAATTCGTCAAGCCTACCGTCAAATGCTAGCGCGTGATAAAATAGGACCGCCCAGGTGAAGCCATTGCTAGGCACATTATTCATAAGCGACAATTGCCGTCGCTAGACATTACGTGCCTAGCCTGGATGAATTTGTTTCTATTTTCATTAATTAATAACTCAATCGCGAAAATTGTAAAATAGTAGAGGATTTTTCTTCTCAGTTTAGTCAATTCTGCACCTTTGTCCAGCTGCCCTTCCCCCTCTCCCAACAAAATAAAAAAATGAATAATTCAGAATTTGGAGTAATTTATAAGCTTCCAAATCCCATAAAAAAAATTTTAAGCTCGTTTCGGTTAGCAGGAATCTTAATTTAAAGAGGCTGAGTGGACGTCCACTCAGCCCCTCATCCCTTACAATTAACAATAGGAAATCGCTCCTAGGCTCAGAATTAAGCTCTTAATGAGCTCTTAAATCAGTGCTCTTTCAATTTTTGAATTCCATCCCTTATCCTCAAAAACAATCCTAAAACTAGACTACATTCAAGAGGTAAATCATTGAAAATAGAACATTAATGTAACTACATAAATCTAAAACTTCATTAATGAATATGTATTCTGGCACAAATCTGGTACAAAAATATATAATCTTTAATTTTTGAGCTGCAACCTTAGCATGAAAACCATCCCTTGTATTTTTCACGCAAAGGAGAACTATGTTCCAATATGAGAAAACATATCATTTTATTGTGACGGAAGATTATCTGCTAATTTAGAAGCGAAATATGCACAAACCGATTTTTGAGCTGTAACCCCCCTTAGAAGGAAAACTTGCCCTTTTCACGTTAGAAAGAACCATAAGTATTATAAAATTGGAAAATAAGTGATTTTGACAGAAATTTGTAAAAAATCTATCTTATTAAAAAATAGTACATATGAATCGTAATACAACGTTTCGTATAACTATTCGTCTATCTTTTTGTTTTAATAAGTATGACATTATACAGTATAAGGTAAAATGTCTTAGACCGGTGAAGTATCTCGAAAATTAGCATTTCCAAAAGAAATGTTTCCTACAAAAGTTGTAAGGTTTTAAATACTCTATTCACTCGTCAATTTGTTTAGATAGCATCGCCAAAGTCAGATCAAGGTCACATCGATTTTTTTTTTAATGGTACACTCTGTTTTTGACTAGAATCTAATAGCTGGTATCAAGTTTTTCAAAACACTAATAATACATAATAAAGATTTTTTTGACAAAATATTTGTCGAGTTAGAACTTAGAAGGCTAAACTACGATCAGCATTAATATTACATAAGGTGTCCGGTTAAAACTTCTTGAATGCTGTTCAGAATCAGGTTCTGAATAATATTTATTAAGATCAAGGATCATTGAAGATTGTTTTTCTTATTTTCCTTTTTGCACTAAAAATTCATTTTTATGTAAAATAGTTTTTACATTTTTATGTAAAATAATTCTTTCTAGCGCGAAAAGAGCAGAAAGTGGTTTTTCTGCTAAGAGATTGCAGCTTAAAATCAGCAGATAATTTCTAATCATGAAATAATTTATTTTCTTATACTGGAACATAGTTCCCTGCGTGAAAAATGCAAGGGTGGTTTTCCTGCTAAGAGGTTGCAGCTCAAAAATCGGTTTGTACGTATTTCGCGAGCTAAATCAACAGATAATTTCCCATCATTAAATGATTTATTTTCTCGTACTGGAACATAATTCTTTTTTGCATGAAAAATGCAAGGCGTGGCTTTCTTGCTAAGGGATTACAGCTCAAGAATCGGTTTGTGCGTATTTTGTGAGCTTCTAAATCAGCAGATATAGTAATTTCTCCTCATAAAACGATTTATTTTCTCATACTGAAATATAGTTCTCTCTTGCGTGAAAAGGACAGGGGAAGGTTTTCTTGCTAAGGGGTTGCAACTTAAAAATCGGTTTGTCCATATTTCGCGACTTCCTAAATTAAGATGATTTCCCATAATCAAAATAATTTATTTTCCCATTTTGAAACATAGTTCTCTCTTGCGTAAAAAGAGTAAGGGATGATTTCCTTGCTAAAACAATTTCCAGTCATAAAACAATTTAAACAATACAAAAAGATAAATATAGTAGGCTAAAGAGAGTCAGCAACAATAAACGGCGCAATTATTTAGAGAACAATCAATAATCAGATGTTAGATTGATGTCTTCTTTATTTTGAATGTTTCTCTTTGAAGTCAGCAAGAATGATGACATAATTAGCTCATATGTCCATAATAGTAGTAATACTGAGGGAGTTCTAACTTGGGAACTCCAAGAGGAATGCGTGGCGCGGGGGATTCTTCGGAGGTGGGGTATGATGTTATCATACGGAGTGGCAGTAAGACATCACAGATTTTGGGGACTACAGTCACATACAACAAAAAAACATCACAAAAAAGAGAATATTGCCATGAATAAAAAACAATACACAAAACAAATATTTGTAAAATGAAAAGTGTTATAAAGGCTATTCATCGGTATAAAATTTAAAAAGGTCAAATTTAAACAAATTCTGTAAGTTAAATAACATTTCGTTACTTTTAACCTATTCATGTGTCAAAACATACTACTTTCACACAAAATACATAGTTAAAAAAACAACAACAATCTAATCAATTTAATTTATGTGGTTGAATTGCTTAGTTTGAAAGTATAACTGTGTCAAAAAGAATATGAACGTCACATATAATGCCTCTCAACGCGGCTGATCGGCCTGAACACGGATATAGTTCCTCTATGTTTAAGTATCTCTTGTATCTCTTCTTCGTTGGTTCTACGTAAGTATTTCGTCCAACAATTAATGAAATATGAATAACGAATAAAATATGCTTATGAAGCATCATAAATTGCCGTAAAGTAATTATTGGTGATAAACAAATTGCTGTGTAAGAAATATCGCCAAATAAACCGCGTTGTGTACATCGAAGATCATCTAATTGTAAGTAAAGTGCTATTTGTGATAGTAATTTTTAAATAGAAATTCAAAGGGAAGAGGAGAAAAGGGGGAAACATTATTTTCCTCTATAGTAAGTAAAAATAAGTTTTCTTTGAGTGCTTTCCATTTGATGGACAAATCGACACAAGTGTCGTTCTATCTTTGTCACTTTCTGAATGCCAAGAAGGATAGAATGACATTTGTATCGACTTGAGTCGATTTGTCATCAAATGAAAAGCACTTTATTCGCTACAGCGAATGAAAACGATATATTAATGTCGACATATCAATGTACATATGAAACGATATATTAATGATATATCCAGAGAAATAATAAATTCAAAATGCTGATATATAAAACATCTTAAAGATATCTTTAAAATATCTTAAAGATATCTTTAAGATGTCCTATAACATAATATCTAAAAGATGTTTTTAAAAATATCTTTAAGACGTCTTATGTCCGCATATATTATTCTCTGAGTATCGTTCCATAGCCTAACATGAATCTATTGAAAAAAAAAATTCTAGTCCATTCTTTATATTATACCAACAAATGTACAATATTCGTTATAGTATACTCGTGCCATTATTTCCCGCAGCAAGCTAAACATCGACCTGTGTGAACAAATCATATGAACGAATTCTTAATTTATTGTGCCGTAGTTGCCCATGTCTGCGCTCTTATGTGTGATTCTTTTCATTCAAATTGTTTTGAAGATAATAACTAAGGCCAACATCATGGATGTAGAAAAAAAATTTCAAGAATGGGGATTTGGGGATTTTATAGATAATTTTCGTCTATAAGTGTTAAAATATGTCAGTATTTATTAAATTGTATTAATGCAGTTAATAGCTTCTTTAATATTATATTACTATTAAAGGATTTTAATAGTAATATAATATTTTAATAGTAATATACTACAATAAAGAGATAATAATAAAGCGTTCTGGACAAAATACAGAAATCAGTCAAGATGTTCTTCAAATGCAACAATGGTTGAAAGAAAACTCCAAAAATCTATTGTAAATCTATTGTAAATGAACGTATGCGTGATACTGCATTTGCAAGAGACACCTTTATTTTTGAAGAAGAACATACTTTTACAGAAATTCTTGATGCTTGGCCTCGTTTTTTTTGCAGACATTGTAAATATATGTATATACACAATTATTTATATCGGACTCAAATATAACGGTTTCTATTCAGCAGCGAGAACAACGGATACTTAAATGTTATTTTTTGATTTTATTCCTTTTATAGATAAACGCAGAATTTGTGCGACGATATTCACAACAACAAACAATGAATTCGGATGAATTCTCTGCAATGAATTCTGATTGCTTTTGAAAAGATTAATCTTTCATTGCCAAAAATTGTGGTCGTACAGGAGCTGAAAAGCTTGCATAAGAATTAAGTGCACAAGGTTAACAAAACGTTACTGTTATTCAAATTTTAAAATTGTCATTTTAGATTTTAAAATTAATTTGGTTTTAATATGATTTTGAAAAACAGATTCTGACCAGATTGGAACTGGTCATATAACATTACGACTGCTTCCATTTCTTCTCCCTCAAAATCAAAGAACAGGATAAAAAAGAACCCGTTAAGATCAAACCAACTCCATAGAGCTCTAAGTTGCATTTTATCGATGTTGTTCCTGTGAGTATGCAATATTTGACAATTTTTTAAGAAATACTTTATATAATTTATGTTTTATCATAATTTGCACTAAATATCTATGATACTTTTTTCAAAAACAAAGATCTTTAAAACAATTTGTATATTTGTAATCGACAATACAGTCTCATTATCTCTCATTATCAGTAAATTATTCATATTATGTAATTTTGTATTGATAAATTTTGATATTTCTTTCTCTAGACAACAACAAATTTGGATTACAATAAAATGTGTTCTATAAAATTTGTTGTAAAAATTGCGATGCATCTTATGTAAACAAGAAACTTTCCAGCAGAATATCTGAACATCGTAGACATATAACTTGGAACACTCTGTAATTATTGAACATCGTATTTGAATTTTCACATTTTGACTTCTATTGAGAGAATGTCAAAATTTTAGACAAAGAGAAATTTTTGAACAAAAGATTGATTTCGGAAATGGCATTCATACACATGCAAAAGAATGGCCTTAATTTACGTTCAGATACAGAAAGACTGCATCATACCAACGATGCTTGAAAATTTCTCTTAACTTATGTAGTAACTTTTATAGTTTATTAATTTAATTTGACAAAAGTTTTATTAGTTGATGAAAATGTAATTTTAACGAAATATTGTTTTATATTGAATGTTTTGAATTTTTTCTTTTTTTTTCTTTTTATTATGTAATTCTTTATTTTACAATTTTAATAATTTTGACAGTTTTTAATTATTATATAATAATTTATTGCAGTTTTTATCGATTTGACTTAACAACAATATATATATGTGTTTTGTTCTTCATAATTACAAATTTGCCTTAATATTTACTGTGTGACCTCTTATTTCGAGAATCGTTCACATCTGAATGACGTCGTACACGGACGTGTGTTCTAAAAATGTGTGATCTTTATACTTCATTTTAATTTTTCTACTTTTTAAATTTTAATATGTTCAACAAAGTTTCAGTGCAATGCTTTATATTTCGTAATGATAAGTCATTTAAATTATTTATGCATATATCACACTAATAAGATTTGTTTTTTAAAAAATGTCAGATTAACAACACTACATTTTTGTCAATTTGCGAATGACTTAAACATTATACATATGAACTAATTATATTTGTATCATTCTTGCTGAGGAAAACTCTAAAGAGAGTCGAAACGTTCGAAATAAAGAAGACATCAATCCAATAACTGATTATTGATTGTTCACTAAATAATTGTGCCGTTTATTGTTGCTGACTGTCATTAGTCTACTGTGATTCTATATTGTTCTTGATATTATAGCTATTTTCTATTCAGTAATTTTTTTATATTGTACATATGTACAGATTCCGCAAAATCCAAATTCAAATCATCGTATGGATAAAAATCTGAATTTAGATAGAGTTCACGTTACTCAAATTATAAGCGTCGAATCGCTTGCATCTTGCAATATGTTGTTCTTCGATTGGTCTGCAGAGCAAAGATAACGTATCGCGACTTCTCAAGCTGAGTAACATTTTGACAGCCCATGAATGTTTGGTCGTATTTTGTAACAGAGGATACATACAAATTCCACAAACGAAAACTCATGCTCAGATAATGATCTTTCTAATGCTTGTATCATCGACAGCTTATTTATTCGCTCAATAACACGTGCGACCTTCGCCACTGCATTTTTGAACAATTCAAACGTCGAGTTTGTCGCCGAATCTCCAATCAGACATTATTGTTATTGCGCGATCTTATCAATATCAACTCGCGACAAGCGTTGACGACCATGCGTTTGTAATCCTTGCAAAAGTCCAACAGCATGTTGAGCGGTACGCAAAAATTAAAGTGTCCTTCCTCTGTGTCGGATCTAATGTTCCATCCAGCGTTCAGAGCAATCAAAGATTTGTCATACGAATAATTGATGTCAGCGAATAATTCTTGATGATACTAGTAATTCCAACGTTTCTGTTGCGATCAATACCGTTGAATTTCATCAAACATGAACGCGACGCAATTATTTGGCAATATCGCGGTAGTATCTTGGACCTTTCTGTTTCTCTGTTTTCCTTCAACATATAGAAAGCTTTCGCATAGCAATATGTATAAATTCTGTTGCTGAGTATTCTTATCTCGTCGCTATATTCAAACGTGTTAGACGGATTATACATATGAGTCTCAAACTTTACGATGCGATCGTCGAAGATCGGATCGTTCTTGATATTTAGGATATCAGTCATCTCGAAAGTTGCGTATCGTAAACCCCAAAGATTTTAAAAATTTAACATTCGGCAGGATGAATTTCTTCTTCCTGATGCAGCTGAGTGAATGTTGTCGAGCGATTATGTTACCGGTCTTGTAAAGAATGTGTTATCTCTCTGCGTGTGTTCCGCTCTGTTCAACACGAGCATCTCACGCTCGCGCTATCGCTACCGTCGTCGCAAGTGTAATCTGACGGTGATCTCTTCTCCTCGAAAATCGAGGAAAATCGTCAATCATCCGTTTTCGACAACGCGTATCGTTAAATCCGTAATGCTCTATGCGGTGATCGGCAAATAAATAATTTGCGCGGGCCTTTCCGATATCTTACATCCCGGCGACAATTCGGTGAAAATTCTGTGTATGCACCTTTACCGTTGCTGTACGCGCCCGCGGTCACATTACACTCTACGCGGATAACGTTTATATTCATTATGTTGGTCGACACGTCTGATTCGTGCACCTTCATGGTTGCAGTATATATACGCTTTGACGAAAATCCCAGCAGCGATCCGACACTGTTGTGCTTGTCAAAGTTAATTCTGTAGGCATCTAATCCCGCATTTCATCGTGTTATAGTTTGCGCGCAGCATTATCGGGTATTTTTCATCCTCACCATCATCATCGGTGTCATTATTACTATTGTTATCACGTATTACGTCAACAGTTTCAAGTACGTCGCGCTCCAGTTCCTTAGGCAGTCGAAGATTACCGAAACTAATAAAGTATACTACGCGGTTGTTCCTCTTCGCGTAGGCTACCCAATAACCTGACCCTATCGCATCGTCCAGATTCACGATACCGTTTTCGTTTTGACGCGCGTCCCTCGTCGGTAATGCATAAAAACACCTCTAAAGTACCGAAGGTACGCGCATACGTCTCGCGAGCACTTCAATTGCACGTTGGTAGTTGCACCCGAGGATATTTTTATCGTCTCTTTGGTGTTTTTGTTCTTTGCTGCTACAACTTGCTGCCCTGTCCGCGTTTATAGGGGCTGAGATACTGTCCGCGTCCGTATTTGTGCGGAACGAAATAGTTCGCGGCTTTGTTCCATTGCGCATCGTGACATTGCAGCTCCTCGAGTTGACGCCGCGTGGCTTTGCTATCGTTTACCGTTTTCGCCATGCTGGCCGCTCTGTTAATCAAGGACCCGAGTGTGCCCAACTGGCAGAAAAGATAACATGCCGCCATCGATAATATCCGTTTTTTCGTTGTCTTTTTTCTCATTATCTTCTTGTTATCTTCTTCTTCGGTTTCTTGTCCATGCCGAGCTTGGTCTTGGCTTTCATCGCTGTCCAAACATCAGCGACGGCTCTCTCGCTCAGAACCGAATCTCTTAGTGACGCTTTATCAGTGAGTACCTTGTCTGTCGCGTGTCTATCAGTAAGGTCGTTGCTCCGAGAATATACAATGTCGTTCTCGGTACGCCACGTCCAACGAATTTATGTCCGTGTCACCTCTAATCGCTTCGTAAGCCGAGTGCCCGGACCTTAAAACTAGTAGCCCGGGATATGTAACTCCAAAGGGCGCGCGTTTATCGCTCGATTCAGCAGACCGCTGCGCGACGCCGATATTCGCCACAATCCTTTATTTTCCGGTGCCGGATGGTACCGTCGATGTGCGTTTGCTGCTATGACTAATTGCCGTGGCAGCGGGCGCACATCGATAGTCCAAATAGTGTTTGTTGCAGCGACGATATGTTCAAACTTCTGAATCCGCCTTCACGTGTTTAAAAAGCTTGTCTCACGTAGTCGATATAGTCATCATACATGCGTACGACCTTCGGTATATACTGCAGTTGCTCGACGCTCAAGTCCTGAATGTCGAAAGAATGACGCAGCGCGAGATACATTTTACTGCGCGACTCGCGGATTCGCGCGCCTTTAAATAGGCGATCGAAAGCGCACAAGTGTATACCCGTAGTGTGAGCATGAAATTCGTATGGCAACCGTTCACGATATAAGTTAGAGAATTGTGATGCGAAATCGTAAATAATGCGAGGCGGCATGGAGAAATGCAAGCACGGCGACCTGTCGAATTGCGGTAAAACCAATGTTCTCATAAGCTTGATCGAGAGTCCGAATGGCATATGTTTCAAGAACGTGTACGTCTACTCAAAATCGTTGCAATAGCCAAAGTATCAATCAATATCTCAAAAATTTGCGTCTATCGATGAAATCGGCAACTTTATGTTCTCCAACAACAGTGGCGTCGTTCCATCGAGCGAGGCGCATCCAAATTCTATTTTTATTTTTGATGATGTAACATGCGACAAGCAGGATGCGGTGAGAGAATACTTTTTGATGGGTCGCCATGCGAACGTCAACTACTTCTATCTCTGTCAGATGTATGCGAAGATATTTAAACATCTTATACGTGACAACGCGAACCTGCTGATCCTGTTCAAACAATACCAACTTGAAACATGTTTATAATGATTATGTAAATACCGACATGTCGTACGATGAATTTTGCGCATTGTGCCGCGAACGTTGGCAACAAAAATATGGATTTCTAATGATAGATAAGGATAATATACTTACAAATGGTAGACACAGAAAAGAATTTAACGAGTTCGCGATAGCGTAACGTGACTAGTCGTTGTCGATACTTCGCCAGAGACGAACATGGCAGATGTGCGCAAGCGTAAAAAATCGCGAGAAAGATCGAAAAGATGAACGAGTCGATCCGCAAGAAATATCGCGCTCTGAAGACCAGTAGAATCGAGGAGAGCATCGCGTTAGACAGATCTTTAAATCTCTTATCGAGTTACTGCGACTTTTCATCGAGCCCTGGCGTGCGACAAAGAGAGAGTCGCGCAACGATAACGCAGAATTTGCCTCTAAACGTGAGAGGAAGGAGGAGGAGAAAGAGCAGGAGAAGGGAGAAGAAGCGAGAGAGACGTTCGAGTGTTCCGCGAAATCCAATAATCGATCGCACGATCGCGTACAGCCTCTGCGTGTCAAAATCGTACTGACGATAGAATCGTTGGAGAACGTTTTCGAAATGATGGAAGATTCGCTAGCGACAAAGGTTCAAAATCAGTTGTAAACGTCGGAAGATCGAGAGACATTACGAGCTGGCTTGGATCCGCTGGATTAAAAGTATGAGGCTGTCCTAAGAGGAGCTCAAGATAAAGAGAGCGGTATAGATTATGTGTATAGCGTTTACCTACACAAGGATGGACTGATATTTGGCAATAAACGTTCCGACGTGGATGATGTGGACAACATAATTCGACGGCGTATGGGTACACCCAGTCTTTATGAGTTGATTTTCAAGAGAATTCCCGACGATTTCCACTACATAGAAGACGACAAGTACAAAAGTATGCTGCTAGTGACGAACGCGCACAAATACAACCTGCACCATTCGCAGGATCGAGTATTGAGCAACAGGAGATGTAAGTACAAATAATCGCGCCGTTGATGTCGATCATGCCCAAGAAACAGAAGAAATCTGGAAAGGGATTACCTCATACAACGATGACGCTGAACGACAGCGCGATCGATTACGTGCACTAGGACGATCCCAACGAACTAATGGATCGTTTACGATTGCTCGTAGACGTTTCACACCGAACAGACAACAACGCTTCAACGAGATGATGTCGATTATCGAGGAATGTCTCGAAACAGGTCTCATTAAACTGCGTATGCATAAAATGGGTCAGTCGAGTTGTGTCATTGAGAACAAAATTTTCTTTGTTTCCTGTATCGTGTGTATCATGCGCTGAATCATGAAAAAAAAATCCAATGAAAAGAGAGAAAAAATTAGCTCCGAAAGACATCGGCTCATTGAGGAATTGCACGCTCCGGCGAGAAGAAATTTTCCGCGAAGATGCGTCATAGTCTGAAGATATGATGATCTGTGGCAGGCTGACGTCATCGAGATGCATATTCACGTTTCAACACAGGTCATCACTATATACTAATCGATGTATTAAGCAAATACGCATGGGTCATACCGCTCAAGAAGTGGAAGCGAGACGGCTGAAGCTATTGCTGAGATAATTCGAAAGAGCAAGAGATGTCCAAAAAATCTATAAACTGATATGGGAAAAGAATTTTATAATGTTGACATGCAACGGCTCTTGAAAAAATACATCAATCATTATTCAACGTACTTCGTAATGAAGGTCGTCGGTTCAATCGCACATTAAAAAACGATATGTGAATGATGTTTATACTTAATGGAAACTATAAATGGATCAATGCGTTGTCGCAATTTGTATCAGATTATAACACGCGCAAGCATCGAACGATTGATATGTTCCGTCGATATTATTCCCGTGATCGCTGAAAAACTCTTGGTAAACATCGCGAATCCGGCGAAATTCAAAATAGATGATTCGTGTGAACAAATATAAAACCGTCTTCGAGAAGGGTTATACATCAAATTGGACCGAAGTATTTAAAATCGCTAAAGTGCACATTGATCCCATAACCTATTTACTGGATGATTATCGCGGAAAATCTATTTTTGGAGTGTTCTACGAACATGAGTTACATCGTGCTTTGAACGTGCATCTCGTGGAGAAAGTATTGCGCAGAAGAGGAGACAAGATTTACATAAAATGATTGGAATTGCATCGCACAATTCTTGGACACACAAGAATATAGTTTAATTCATAGAAATTGTATTTTCATAAAAAAAATTTATTTTAAATATAAAATATTATATATATGTAAAAAATATATGAAATACATAAGATGTATAAAATGTTTATCATTTATACCCATCTTCAATTTAATATATAAAAAAAATCTTTATTTTTTTACTATAAATATAATACTATATAAATGTAATACTACATAAATGTAAAACTATATACAGTAATTATTTAGGGTTATACATTCCGATAATACATTTCAATAATACAATTACATGACATTTTACAAAGATATTTGATAATGTCCCCATGGTAATGTTTTGGTTGAATTCAGTATGACATATCGTTTGTCGTTGTACTCAGAGAGATTTTCGTCTTGAAAATCGTGTATACTTGATGTAATTTTGATTTTATACACGACTGTTAACGCGTCATTTCAATTTCATCATTTAAACATCGAATGTAATCATCGAACCTTATAATTTGCGCTACGATGTTACTTTTCGCCCTTTTAATATCCTTTTTACCATCTGCTTTCGTTCTGAGTCCGACAAATTCAATCAATATTGCGCCATTATTTTCATCCTTCATTAAGCCTGGCTTAACTTTTTTGTTCGCAAGTGATATACCATATATAATACATTATCGATAGAATAATCACTCGTGTCATACCTAGATGATATCGCGCTTCATTTTGCATCTCGATGAGGCTATCAGTGTTTATGTACATAATTTCACATTTTTTGCGATATAGCGGTAACATATATTCGTGGTGAAATTCATACAAACAGACCTTTGATATATCGAGTATACACATTGCTACATAGATCGGTTTGTTGAATTTCAACTCAAGTTTACGAATTTCAATTGCTATCAGATTTTCAGCAAATACACTTCTACTGTAAAAATTTGACTTCGAGATCATTGCCTCTGCGCCGTATCGTCCATCCCATTGTGTTAATAATTTTACATTGATGTGATTGCGAATGTTCTCCATGGTTTTGCCGAATACTATTTATTAACTTAAATAAATTTTTCTCAAAGTCATTCTTCGCAAGCGTTCTAAATTTTATATTAAGTTCTATATAATCGCGAAGCCATGGTGATTGTGCGAATTGCAATACGCGATGAATCTTTGTTACACGAAAACCGTGATGCATGCATTGCTGCAAATTGCGATAATGTATAATGTAACGTTTTTTGTCATACACAGACGCTAAAAGTTTATCCTGTTGCTTGCCAGATGATTTATCACATTGGGCAGAATGGCAAGTCAACGTGTTCGTGCAAACGCTCCGAATATTCTAAGTCAACTTCAAGAACGTAATCTGAGCGAATCGCATTAATGTCAAAGTCCGAGACGATCCATCGAAATTTGGTGTGTAGCAACGATTGATACATCGCCCATCCGTATAGATTATTAAACATCCGTATTATTAACATCGAAGTACATTATGTAGAAGATTTCGACGGATCGTATGACTGCATATATTTGTTATTGGCTTGCGCGTATCTGTTGGAACATTGACTAAAGAAACTAAAATCGCCGCGTATACCACGCTCGATAAACATCACCATATCGATGTCAGTGAGCAGTCGAAATTTATGCGTGTATGTTTCAGCATAGCGTCCCACGTAAAACCGGGTAAAGTATAATAATACGAAGGATCGAGACCGTAACTTTCAATACATCGCGAAAATTTTCAAATATGTCGGCTAATGGCAATACGTCCGTTTTTAAATATAGATCGCTGCATTCACTCAAGATTTAAACAGAGAATTGTTGCCAAACGTTCACGGCATGCGCGTAATCGCTTTCGGATCACTACAGTGTCACTGGTCAAGGAACTGTAGAATGATTCGCGCGGTGGTAAACGCGTATCCTGCAGCTTGTTAATGTATTCGTATGGAAAAATCTCTTTTCGTATCAGTAACTCGAAGTCTTCTTCGGACAAATTGTAAAATTCGAAGTTTTTATTGAGAAAGAATATTAATTTGTTAAAACTGGTACTTAAAAATTTATAAGAATCGATGAACCGTAATTTTATATTATTTCGCGAATTTGTGATCTTTAACATTTTTTGTAAATAATATATATTTTTATATATTATTATATTTTATATATTTTTATATATTTTTCCTTCGTTATTGGTAATAAATCTATACTGCCTATGCTAAAGCTATTTTTTTTATAATAAAATGTGAGTCATAAATTGTGGAAAACTATGAAAATAAAATATGATTAATTTCAATTGCAATTTGAATGCGAGGGACCCCTGTAACGACAGATTAAATGACAATGATCGCTTATTCGATTATCGTCTAGCGCGAAAGGCTTTTCGCACACGTGACAATGCGTCGCGCTGCGCAATGTTTCCCACTGTTCGTTCGACAAAATTTTCATGGGGACATTAGCTGCTAAAATTTTTTTATGCGATGTGCTAAACTTCTCAGTTTTTCGACGAACTATGAAATCCAGATCGCGATGAAATCGATATTTTGATAGTGAATTGTCATACGAACAGTGCACGTATCTTATGCTAAATACTTGATGATGTTGATGTACGCATAGATGCTTCCTGATCGCTATCAGTTTTCTCGAAGATGCATTCTAGATCAGCGTAAACGATAAATGGAACTCGTTCCTTCCTATTATAATTGTTAAAACTCAACCACTTGTCGTCGTCGCTCGGTAGTCGGATAACATAGTTGTTTATTCGTCGACAATCTACCATGTGTGACAATCTCTCGTTGGCATAAAAATAGGAATGTAAACAGTTGCAAATAAAAATAATGTTAATTTTTTTTAAAGAAGAATTCGCTTTTATTAATATCATATACTTATCGATCGAAAATGTACTTTTGACTATGTTTACTCAATTGCGAGCTCATGAGCCAGGATAGATTCTTCCATACCAAATGACTCACATTGTCGTCTTGCGGATCTTGCAAATGTAAATTCACATGTTTCTCTCTCTCTCCTTTCTGTCATCAGCGAATCGTATCGGGAAAACGTTTAGTGTTTTCTGTCCCTCGATACATTAATGGACATGTCATTGAGACGTTCGAATTTTGTTACGTCTTTTAACGTTATAGGAAATTCTATATTTTGCAAATTCAGCATCACATAATGTGGATAAGAAGATTTACGATCCGCGTTTCTTTCGGCTGAGTACAGAGCGACCACGCGAAGCACGCATTGTCCATCGATCGTTAATGATCGCTCTCTTGATCATTATCTCTTGCGACATTTCAAAACGACATCCCATACGCAAATGGCATTTATACTTATTAAGATTTATTGTAAGATTCAGGATTCGCGACACCCACCCAATGTCACGTTCTTGAAACTCTTCGAGAGATGTGAGTTCGATGACGTGCCGCTCGTACCACTTACGCAAGTTCGATGTTTGAAAGAGTTAATGAATAAGAGTTTTTAATATTAATACTTTTATTGGTATTTATCACTCGTCGTAAATTCGCCATTAAATATCGTGTTCGCTTTTATACAATTGTGTCTTTCTATTGCGTCTTGCTCTCGCTCGAGCATTATACTGCTTCTAAAATGTCTTCTAAAAATCGCGACTCGATATAATTCGCGTTACTTATCGCACCGGTTAAAATTCGATTTTCAAACGCTGCATCGATC
>Ga0157363_1002648_pt1 | contig 15890 bp, 8 predicted proteins | sample AttsexASBM1_FD_111477 | JGI IMG/M metagenome (GOLD analysis project Ga0157363, IMG submission 111477) | Fungus gardens microbial communities from leaf cutter ant in Ribeirão Preto, State of São Paulo, Brazil - Atta sexdens ASBM1 | ecosystem: Host-associated > Fungi > Mycelium > Unclassified ...
ACGTCATATTGACCGAATTTATGTCATTTTTATCATGACAAAAATTTAAAATGACATAAATTCGTCAATATGATATCAAATTGATATTATTTTGATTTTCTTGTTCTCCTTGGGAGTGTGTAAAAATAATAATTTTTAGGAAAATGATAATCATTTCAGAATTATGTGGATAGAGCAAAATAGTTTATTCGTTTCTTTTCGTTTGAAAAATCATTTTTGTCATTTCCACAAGAAACTTGCATCCAGCAGGAAAAACGACAGTATCTAATAATCGCTCTCGGAAACACAGCCGAGGTAATTAAAAAGACCGCCCTGCCATATACGTATAAACGCGCGGAAGCCACCCTGACCGTAATCTCTGGTTCCGGTCTGCGGTTTTCCTACGAGCACACGTGCAACCGACACGAGTTTTTCTGGGGTGGTCCTGGTTTTATGAGGCGCTTTTATCTTAAATAAAGCATCCATGGCTCTCGCAATAAAGTCGCCCGATTGTCTACCAATCCGCCGACTGCACAGCCGTTTGTCGAGATCTTGCTGGAATATGCTGCAATAATATATTTTTTCGTTACATTATAAACAATTGACAAATAAAAATTAATGAATAGATAAAGAACGAAGTAAGATGTGGCGATATTTTCTGTAGTGTTAGAGTCGAAGTATTCTGTGTACAAATATTTAATTGCCACCCGAGATGCGCTATACATCTTCCCACTTTTCTCTGGTTTTTATGGCGGAAGCCAATTACTTTCCCTTGGAGAGGCACTTGAGACTGTCGCGGGAGAAAATGTCACGGGAGGGCTCGAAAGTAGTAAAACGGTAAACAGGCGAGGGTTGTTTTTCGGTTTAACGAAGAAAGACAGGAAAGATCATCACGAGGACCAAAACACTTGACTTTCAACCCTTAAGACACGAGGCCCTTTACTAACGTGGGCAGCCTCCACTAGCGAATGATCGCATTTTAATGTAAGTATAGCAGTACAAAAAAAAATGGATATTGTTTCTCTTTCCAAAAAATTTCTCTTGAAAGAATTTTATATAAAAAAGGATTCTTTTACGTAAAAAAGAATCTTCCTGATATTAAAAATCTGTTAGTAGTAATATTCAATTTTAAATTCTGAATTTATATTTTTTCTAAAACACAATCTTTCGGAATTAATATGTGATAGAATCACATAAAATTCGAATTTAATTTACTTTTTACAAATAGCATCGTCTTTTATTTTTATAGAATTACAGTAATCAGAAGAACTCGATATTACGACATAATATTCATTGTTGTAATTAAAGCAAACGAGCTAAAAAAATGGATAGACGACACAGATCGCAAGAAGAAGAATCCAATGCTCGTTGCAGAGAGGAAGTACGAAGACAGAGACAAGATGGCCGCGCTGCTGCTCTTTCGTCGGCTCGTTTGCTTTAAGGCAAACAAACTCTTCCTAAGAATTCGTGGTCTACAGTATTCACCGTGTGGTCTAACAATCTCGCCACCATTTCTCTAATTGTTCAATTTAATTAATAACAAATGAATTATTGATGATCTATACAGATTATTATATAGATCTAATATTTGTTCTCTACCTTCTTTCTTGAGCAACATAATTCGAAAAAATAAAACAAATGCACAATTTTTTTCAGAAATTAAATGTCTGTTGCGATCGAGCATGAAAAATTGTCGATCCTTATTACAAAAATTTGAGTAAGTTTTCAAATTAAAGATTCTTACACGGTGGACGATTACTATGTCAATTATAATAAATGTTATCTTAATTTATCTGGATACATTTCGTAATTTTATAGCATCTCTTTCCTTTTAGCGGATGTACTATTTTCAATGGGGACCACGGTGAACTCTCGTATTTTATGAGTAAAATTTCCTTTTTACGACCTCTCGAAAGTGCCATCCCTTCGAGATCAGTCTCTTAAGGATCGTAATAAAGTGAAGCACGTGAATAGGGCGCCGTGATAAGGCATGAATTCTCTTTCTGTCGTTGTTGGTCATTCGACACTCGGTCACGCGTGAAGGCGAATAAACATCTCATCCCGATCGACCGACATTGACACTTCGATCATTGATGTCCTCTTTGGTATCGAGTGACGATTGCCTGATAAGCATCGTTCGAAGACGTACGAGGATTTACACGCGCAGCAAAATGTATCAGAAAATTATTTCTAGTCTTTACAGTCATTTATAATTATATCGTAATCAAATCGGAAAGACAAAAATATGTGTATAATTCTTTAATCGATGCTTTAAAAAAAAAAGAATGTATTGAAGATGTCTGAATGGTGCACATATATATTTAAAAATATTAGATATTCTCTGTGTACTAATTTATTAATATGTTTCAAAATAAGGCAATATTTTAAAATCCTTCAAATTTTCGCGGAAAAGAAACCGCTTAGAAAATATCCGGACGTTCAATTAATTATCTTTTTCTAGATAAAATATTAGAAATATTACTTGAAGGTATTTTAATTGAGATACAACTTTTAATTGTTAGCAATTTAATTATTAATAGGCAAATAACTTCAATTTTTCGTCGAGTTTAACTGTTTCGTTTTACAGTCACATGTTGGTTCCAAATTTGAAGAAAATTGATATAGGAGATTTTCGCTTGAGAAAAAAATTGCTGTTTTGCGATGACTCTGATATAGATAGCTAAGGCGGTTCTACGTGCGGGCGGAGCAAAACTCGCAGCATCTCGTTGGCTAAGAAATGGACCAATAGGCTTCTCTTCGTCTTCGCGTCATATGCATTCGCGGCTGTGCATCACGCGGTTCCGAAGACGGATGCATTACTCATCGTAAGTATACAGATAGCGATATCCGACGAAGCAATACTCACTTGTAATTTTCAAGCAAGCTAAGTACAAACCGCTCATATAAAGGATATTGGTGAGCGCTTGAACGTTTACATCGTAGTGGGAATTTTGCGTCAATAAACTGATATCAAGTGTACTCTCGCAATATTTTGAAATCAATATACAATCATGAAAATTTTAATTAATCTAAAACTAATTTTTTCTTGATGGAAATAACAATTTTTAATTAGATCTTCAATTATAGTGATTGAATATTTTGACAAAATATGAATAAGTAAATAATCTCAATATAAAATTTGAAGTTCTAGTATAATTTTTAATTTAAGAAGATTTTTAATTTTGAAATTACAAAGATCTTCATATTTAACGATATTTAATAACTTAATATTTAATGATATTTGATATTTAGAATAAGCGACTTTGATATTTTTGCAAATATTATTGAATAAACATTATTAATTATTATTTTATTAAAATATATTGATGTATATATTTAAATGAATGCTATTCGATTCATTATCATTCTAAAACAATAAAATATTTTGGTTCAGTCGTTATTTTTCTTCAACGCAAATATTATGATATGAAGCTATGTAAATTAATATTAAAAAAATTTGTATTTTGACATATATTTTTCATACGTTTTCTGAATTTGTGGTAACTATTATATCTCTCTTTTTCGAATGTCTCATTTTGATCTACAGATCTCATTTTGATCTACACATTCAACTATGGAATTTATTAATGAAAAATTAAAAGAATTAATGTTTGTGAATTTTCGAGATAGTTTTTGGACGACTCTTAGACATCTTCTGGATTCTTTTAACATTCTAAAATCATATCATGCGGATTTTAATCAACATTTCTTCATTTCTTGGATATACACTTTTCACATTGCTTCCACAAGCGAATCTCAAATTCTATCCCATACTCTTCTGGCAGAATCAAAAATAATTATAACATTCTTGTAATAATTATCGTAACAGACTGTAATGAATCGTACGACGTCACGTACCTTCGCCGACAAATCCAAATAATGTTATTACGCAATTCACTTTTCCATTCTATGACGATTAAAGGAGAAGACGTTGGAATCGAAGGCGGTACGAGGCGCCATTGGGCGCAGCATCCGACTTTTCATATGGAACATCAGCACATGACCAATCCGAGTCCCGGATACCCGACTTGGTCCGAACCGCCCACGAGGGGGACGCCCGTTTCTGACCCTGTCACGCCGCGATCAACGTCATCCGTGGTCCAGATTCCGCTCCCGTGCCATGCGAGGCGAGCAGCAGTCATCCGAAAACACTTAGCAGCGCATCATAGCCGACTCGAGCCCCGACGTAAGCCCGTTACGTGCCGACGAAGCGAGTCTAAATAATTGACCCCTCCGCGGCGGAATCGCGCAAACAATTTACATCCATCCGTGTAAATATCCGCGACCTCGGCGTCGCGCTTACTGCAAGGCGGCGAAGGTCCCTCTCGGGCGGCGGGGGCCGTTGCTCCGCTGAACGATGGGATCCTCGAATGGATCGGCTCGATGTTGATTTTTCAGTAAAATATAGCGCGTGACCATTGCCATTTTGTACAATAATTCGTGTTATTGTTGCATGTCGAGCGTCACTCGAAGGAACCTTCAGCATAGTGTGTTCTTCGGCGTAGTGTGTTCAAAGATTGTGGTACTCCGAGTATATCGTGGAAATCCGAGGGATATATTCGCGTGCAGGATGTTCGCCACGGGCGGACTTTGACGGCCGGGAATCAAAGCTCGATGGACCAGAGCGTGATCGTGCCGTCGATGCCCCGTGACCCTGGCGTCGACAACGTGCGGTTGACCATGAAGAACGAATCCGACGCCAGCAACTTGCACCAGCAACAGGAACAGACGGTCGTCGTGCATCCAAACTCTTTGACCGCACGGTCGGCGATATTGCCGATGAGCGCAGGTAGTCTGTCCCAGGAGACAAGCTTGGAGCCGCTCATATGTAATCCGACGAGTAGCGAGATGCAGGCGAGGAAACCTGGTGCGCGACGACAGGAAAAACCGCCGTATTCGTACATCGCGCTAATTGTAATGGCGATCCAGTCGAGTCCAGGCAAGAGGCTGACTTTATCGGAGATTTATTCATTTTTGCAGCAGCGTTTTCCTTTTTTCCGTGGCACTTATCAGGGCTGGAAGAACTCGGTGCGCCACAATCTCAGTCTGAACGAGTGCTTCATCAAGCTACCCAAGGGTTTGGGACGACCTGGCAAAGGTCACTACTGGACCATCGATCCGTCCACAGAATACATGTTTGAGGAAGGCAGTTTTCGGCGGCGACCACGCGGCTTTCGACGCAAGTGTCAAGCCGCGTTGAAGCCGCAATATCCGCAATATTATTCGAGCGCCGCACCCGGAGTCGGCGTGCAGACGCCTGGTCCTTACGAAAATCTAGCCGCCGGACCTGGTGGCATCGAATACGCGAACGGTTATCAGAATCAGTACCAGAACTACCAGGAGTACGCCATGTACGCGCCAAGTGCGGCCGTGTCCGCCGATTGGGCATATCCGGAGGGTTCGGCAACGTACAAGTCTGGACCACCGATAGCCGAGGTGACCTACAAAACCACCGAAGTCACGTATAAGACCGGCGAGCCAACGCCGGTCTACAGGAACGGTGAGTTAGTGACGTTCAAGAGCGAGCCTGGAGCTTTCGGTGCTCGTGGCCAGGATCAGCTGACGGCGTACAGGCCGCCAGCCGACGGATTCTCGACGATGAAGGATCATCATCCGCAACATCACGCCGATTACAAGGACGAGGCCATGATGGGTTACAAGTGTGCCAACTCGACACCTACCACTCAAGCGCCTGGACAAGATTATTATGTCGGTTATGGCCTCGCGGGGGTCAATAATGCTGCCGGCCATGGTGTTAACATCACCATGCAATCTATGCAGGAGCAACCGGGTAACAGCAGCCCTGTGACCAACGTCAGTTCGCCGCACAGTGGATGTCCGACTCCTGCTGCGGATCATGGTGAGTTGCGGATCATCGTGTAACTTCACAGTGTCTTCCGTTTTGCCGTGCACGTATTTTTAATCGCGTTATTAGTTGCCAAAGCATTACAAGTTGCTAAAGTTAATCTCAATAATTTTTAGAACAGCTTTCTTTGAATTATTATTCAGATTATGAGTTTGTGTGATCATTAGTTTTTAAATATAGCTTACATGTTATATAATTTTTTAATGAATTTTGTAAAATATTACGAGTCGGAAAAATCTGTATCTCTAAAACTTTAATTTTAATGATATATGACCGAATGACTAATGTTATCTTATGTAAAGTATTGAAGTGTAACTTGTAATAAGTATATAATATATAATACTAAAAGTGAAATATAAAATATGAAATAAGAATATAAAGAAAAATTGCAAATAACGGAATGATTTGAAAATGAGATGCGTGAGATATTTACTCGAATTGAAGGGAACGCGAGAAGGTACTTGAATTGAAAGCGATCTTTTGGAACGTTGTTGAAAAATTTTTCAAAAATTTATACGAGCTTGAATAAAATACAAAACCGCAGAATACGACGCAAATAAATACAACGTAGCGAAATCATGCCTGCAGCGATTTTTGAATTCTTTTTGCATCGCGAGAATAACGTTGATGGATCCGCGACGTCATTTAGGGGCCATCTGGAAAATTGGAGACAGTTTACGATCTTTCAGGCGCCGTGTCCTGCAAAGTAAAACGACGGTACTACTCTTTCGAGCCTTTCATCCTTCCTCTATAGCTATAGAATTTCATGGGTATATATCAGGTCAAAGTTTGTCAAATCGGTACAAAAGAGATAACGTTTTATTTTGGAGAGGTAATTTTTTTATTAATTCTTATTTAATTGGATTCATTCAGTTTAAAATTATTCTCGGCTTTGATATAATATATAATGTAATTATCATACAATTTTTATTATATGAACGTATTTTATCACTTCAATTCACTTCAATTCAATTCAATTTTTTAAATTACATATATAATTAATTATATATAATGCTCAATAAATCTACAATGCATAATACGTAATTATATTTACAAACAGTACAACATGCACGACATTAAATATAACGAATCCTGTGTATTACATTTACTTTCACACCATATCAAACAAAAAAATATATAAGCATAATAAAGTGTATTTAAATAATTTGTATTAGTAAATAATTAATATTAATGTATTTAGATAATTTTAATTGACCATAATAGCATGTTGAAAAGATTAATATCACTGAATGAAATACACAGGATGGATGAATATAGTGCACATCGTCGCCGTTGACAGAAACGATTAACCGAAGCGACGTCTCTGTCACGCCTGTATGACGTTTCGAGCTCGTAACTTGTACCTTGTAACTTAACACGTGTAACCCGCCGTAAGACTGGAAGCGTCGTTTCCTTTCCTCGCGAGATTAATTTAGCCAACGTCTGCGTCCAACGCGATAATAAAAACGCTCGTTAACACCGCGTTATGGCAACGATAACAAAACACTTGACAATTTTCCCTATGCGAGGCAAAGATATTGTATGTACTGAATTTGAGATATGTCTTATTCGCAACCTACGCAATTATATTTTAAATTCGTTTTCTTATAGCTGCGAATTTTTTTGTGTTGATAATATTTTAGAAAGGCATCATTTCTTTGATAAACGAATCAATATGATAAGTAGACGTTTCGTTTCAAAATAATCACTATTGAAGTGAAACGCGCGTAAAATGCTTTTTGCCTCTTCAGTGTAGTCGCGTGCTAGCAAGTGCGCGCTCGAATCGTTTATCGCCTAAATATTTATCGGAGGTATAAACGAGGTGACTTAATTCGGCCTTAACCCTACGGAGAATGGAGCATCGTAATATTTACGGCGTTAACTTACCAACAGCATGTCGAGATCCGCAAATCATTCATTTAAACTCTCGTAAATTTTCGGTTCGCTCTTAAACTTTTCAACAATTATTAGTTAATCTGACAGTTTTATAAAGCTCGAATAAAACCAATTGTTTTTCTTGAAAAAGCTATATATTTTTTGAAAAAAATGATCAAATAATTTATTCTAAACTATTTCTGCAAGTTTAACGTTTAACGTTTAAAGTATCTGAAAAAATTTTCAGACGTATTTTAATTAAATTACATGTAATTTAATATCATTGTGCATTCAACCTAATTTATCGAAGTAAACGGAGAAAAATAATCATCAGCATGTTTCATCAGAATGTTTCTAAAAGCTTCGTCCTATCCCGATTTACGAAAATTGGTTTAATCTCGATTAAGAAGAGTAAGTCTCTCTCCTCTGTATCTCGATACAACGCGGATCGACAAGAGATAAACGCCGCCACCCACGCTTCTTCCACCGCAAACTTCTTCTTGTTCTTCTTCTTCTTATTCGTCTTCCGTCAGTCACAGTGAAGTGTAAACGAGATCGATCCACACAGACGCCACGTAGGCACGTCTTTTTACTTTTCTTACTCGCCGTGCTCTCCGTATATTTCTGGAGCGCGATCTCTTTGCTCGAAACTATGGCTTGTTGTGCCGGTATTCGGTTAGAAGCAACTTCTGTGCTTCTTGAAAGCCAGCATCGTCGCGCGGGCTCTGCCGAAGAAGAGAAAAGGAAAAAGAAGAACAAGAAGAAATGGCGCAAGCACAGTCGTGCCCGAGAGCATTTGAATCTACGGAGAGGGATTTTGACTGGCAGCAGCGCCATCGGACCACCCACGTGGACGTCTTTCCGAGGCGTCGCGATGTCGAATCGAGAGAACTCGCCAATCTTCGAATCTTCGACGAATGACCTAACGTAATTCCGAAATTTTAGTTAATTGAAGTTAGGAAGTTAAAATATCTAAAAGATTAAAAATTTGCTCGAGATATATGCAAATATTTCAAGCAGTTTTGCAAGAAAGGAGAAGAGTTTTCAAAGGAAATCAAGCAAATCTGTGATCCACTTGTGAAAAGCAAAAATTGATATATAGGGATGCAAAAGAGAAAAGAAAAAAACAGAATAAAATTGAGACACGAGTGAAGTGGTCGCTCGAGAGGAAGCTACTTGAGAACTGGCGGAGCTTTAGATTTATGGGTGCCTGTGTTTAAGTACCAATTTCTATCGTGAGATCTTTCGTTTCTTTCCACCATTACTCTTACATCGTGTGCATTCTTAAGTAGCAAAACTGGATGAAATCTTATCCGGATTACGTAGAATATTTGAAGATCGGGATTAAATTTTCGGATTTCACACTTTACATTAAAACGGACAAAAGAAATCCACAAGTATCGACAGTCCTTAAATTATAAGCTGCTAAAGATTAGAAAGTATTAATAACTTTTAAGTAAAGTAATTTAGATTAAAGCATATATTTTTAAGCACAGTAGTTCAATTGTAATTTCACTAAAAAAAAAAATTAATTTTAGATTGCTAAGAGAATTTCAAGAATTATTTAGAGAAATATACATACTTTTATGAAGAGATGGCTTCGAAATAATCGATAATGTAATCTTTTCAGGAATAAAAATGCAATGCACCAATTCCAACTCCAGTTCGAACAGTTCTGGTGGCGGCATCATTGATCGGAAACCATCTTATTTTGCACATCCGGGAAGCTCGGTGACCTTGAGCTCTCTAGGTTCACTAGGTTCATTAAATCTGAGCAACATCGGCGGCCTAAGCATATCCAACATACCTGGCACAGTTTCTACGAATATTCATCACGCGTCGACATCTCCACCCACGACGATGTACTACGATCAGATCAAATACAGTATGTAAAGACATGTTTTTTCCGAAGAAAAGTGACAAGTCATTAAATCCGTTAAATTATTGATCACTATCACGATTGAGCGTGAGATTTGTTTTGTTCGTTAAAATTTGCTGAAAATGAGCCCTAAATGAGACCGAAACGTCCGAAGAACTTTTAATAGATTTTATATACAATTATTAAAAAGAAAATTACGCTTAAAAAGATAATCGCGCTATATTATTCTCATTTGCCATATTTTTCTACATTTATTATCGAGAGTCCTGTACTTCAATTTACTCGTAAAATTATTTCTATTGAAAATTTCATATCTCGAACATTAAAACACCTCACACTTGTGAGAATAAAAATGACCAATCTTAAGTTCTCTCACGTGCATTCCGATATTAATTGGAAAAAAAACACGCAGAATTAGAAGTTAAATTTAACAACATGTTTTTTGTTAAGTAACATTGAATGAATTCAACGTGAGTTCTTGTAAATCTTAAAACTTTTATTTTGAACACTTCTTACATTTTCACACATATTTTCGAATTAATAGGACATAATCTCGATAGCTAAGGCTAGCTATAAAAATTAATACTTTATTAAGTTCATTAACATTTATTTGCTCTATTTAGAATTGGAAATCATTGACCTACGCGCACATAGTTTTAGAATTGCAGATTTTTCAAGATCTTCATAGTCCGATAAATTCGAAATATATACAAGAAAGATGGATAACTTGATTCCTAATTTACGGACGTAAATAAACAAAGTATGTAAAAAGAAAAATGTAAAATATAGTTACGGAAGTATCATGAATATCACGACTCACACAGCAGAAATATCCCGAATGTATCGTATGGATATCTTACACACGTTATCTTTAGATTGTTCTTGCGACATAATTTGGACATTTCTGCTATATGGGGATCAATCGTGGCTCAAATGCATATAATGCGACGCGCATCGAGAGATACATCCGCTTTAAAAAATTGCGGTTGATGTCATCTCTACCGTGTCCTATTTATATTTATAATTCATTAATCGATGTAATTAATTTAAGTCTTGAACGCAAAATAAGTCTGTAGAATTAAATAATGTTTGCTAAGAAAATTCTCTGTTGATCTCTTCATTGATTTTGTGCCCGATTTTCCATCCTGATATTATTCAGATACATAGTGTGCATGAAATATGAAACTTTAATGATTTTTTTTTTCAGAACATTAGATATAAGATAATAATTGTAAAAAAAAATAAAAAGTTACATTTTATAAAAATACATTCTGTAAATAAGAATAGGAATCGCATAATAAATTAGAAATTTTAATAATAAAAATTTAAAAATTTTGTGTGACATATTATATATAAGAATAAATAATATATAAGAATAATAATAATTCCATTTCTTAATATTGTCTTTATGTTGTTTAATGATACTTTAGTGAAAATATTTTTAAAAAAATAATTTTTTCGCAATAATTACAAATTCATTAATTTAGTGACAATTTTTTAATATTGACAATTAAGAACATCGCAGATAGATTTGCTCGAAACAAGGGATTTCAAGTGATGTCAGTGGAGGGTGTCATACATGCTATAAACGCGGATGATTCAACTGTAAAACAGTAGCCCTACAAAAGTCGTTTACGTCACAACGTTTTGCGGTGACGATAAGTTTGTTGATACCGCGGAAGATTTCTTCTAGATATTTAGTTGATCCCGATTAGCAAATTCCCCAACATCAGTCATCAGACAGTTTGGAGGCATATCGTCATCGTCGTCATCGAATGACGGATTTTAATAATGCGGCTTATCAAAAATTCAAGCAAGTTTCCTTCTTTTTTATTTTCTTATGGTATTAAAAAAATTCTTAATTGTATAAAAAAGATTAAACAAAAAAAAATTCTACAAACGATATTCTAAGAAATTAAGTAGAGCATAAGAAAAACGATATCAAAATCGTTCGGTTTCCGCACAAAGATTTATATCTCGAATTTGTCGAATTTCAATGTTGAACGATTCATAGATGGACAGGATGCATCATGAGCGACAGCAACATGTCGTTAAGAAACGCTGCGCGCCACGTTTGCTGGGAAGGGCATGTTTGCCCACCATAAAAGTGACTGCGGCGGAAGGTTTCTTCTTTTTCGGCCTTTTTTGGCCGACGGTCGCCTTATTTAAGTAACAACAGCGGGGAGAAAAGAGATCCGTCACGTGTTCAAAGACACCGGCGCAGGTCTTTTGGGAAAATCGCGTCCAACGGTGTTAAGACCTATGAAGTCGCGCTTTTCCATCTGTTTCTATCGCGGAAATGTGGCGATCAGTTTTTGTCAGCTCCCGAAATAGCGCTGATGTTAGAACGTTATCGGTGCGGTTGGAGAAAACGTCTCGGAAGACTGATTCTCTATGAGGTAAGTTCCCTTTGATGATGAAATTGGAATGTTCCCGTTCTACGGTTTTTCTCGGATTCCTATTGATTCCGATAGCTCGGGACTTCGTGTGAAGGCGAGGCTTGGAATCATAAGTTTGTTTTTTGTTCTTACATTAATAGACTGCACTGAGACCCTACAACAGAGCCTAGTCATGATAGAGATGATAAACATTTGATTGGCCTATTGTTTTTGTCAACTTTAGTAAATTGGAATGAATAAAATAGTATAAGGTAGAATGAAATAGCAAATTTTTAACAAAATTGCTCGTGGTCAAAAGCTCTGTAGAGAGGGAGAGATTCTAGACTGTATTAGAACTTTCTTGCTTTAACTATCATCGAACATATATCTACCTTAAGTTTTAAAAGTATACTAATTCAATCATATAGCTTATTGCATTGCATGCGACGACGAAGAAATCACTTAATACAATGTATAAGTTTATGAACGTACAGTCTATATTATTGTATTGTGAACTCTTAATCTTATCTATTGAATTCTTAATCCTTCCAACAAACAATCTTATCGTTGATGTAGAATATATTTACTATACAACTTTATTATTGCTATTAACGAACATGTTCTTAATGTCAAGTCTTTTAATATTTGTGAGAAAAAATGAGAAAAATAATAAAAAAAGAAAAAAAATTAATATTTTTCATAACGAAAAGGCTTTTGGATGATAAAGTTTTGTCTTTTTAATATTTCTCATATTAATTATAAAAGAATGAATTAATTAAGTTGTATTTTAATTGTTATGAGAAACATTATACTTATATTACCCATAATATTAAATTTCACGAAACGATAGTCAAAAAACTGCAAGATAATTTAATAAAACTTTATCGCGATTTTCGCTCGATTTTCAAGAAGTGATCTTGTGATTGAATTTCGTCAAAAGATCTTTAGTTATTAAGATCGAACAAAATAGCACGAAAGGAATTTTTCTTTAGTGAACGTCGCGAGCGGAATGCACATTAAGCCGACGACGAATGCATGCACGAGGTGCAACAAGAGTCGCTCAACGACGTCGCTGACAGCCTCCGTTTTGGTGTTTAGTGTTTCGTTCGTGTTGCTGAAGCGATATTCCATCAAGGAAGAAGATACGCTTCGCGCGTACAGTAAAAAATATTTTGATTCTTTTCAGTCAAAAATAGGAAATTCATACATTTGCGAAAACTTAATAAATAAAAATACACATTAAACAACAGTAACTTTTAGAACTTTGTCTTTTCTGTATTCAATTAATTTAAAATTGTAGTAAAAAATGTCTTTTTTTTTTATTAATTAATTAAATATCATTAATATGGATAATAGGAAAAATATCTTCAAGAAGCAATTCTTCTTTAATAGTTAAAATGGTTAAATAGTTTAAAAACCGAATTGCTAGAGAGAATTTAACAAATAAAAATTATAATTTTCTCATTTGAAATTTAAATTAAAGATTTTAGATAAAACAATAATGATACATTATAATTATATGTAAAATTATCTCACTGTTTCTAGTAGCAATTTACTTTATTTTAATGTGCAAATTGGAAAATGATAAATTCTCAGTTATATTTTCCTTTATATTTTGGTCGAAAAATCGTATTGACAAGCAAACTTTTAAGAACAATATTTAGTCACATGGAAAAAACGATTTTGCTGAAGTATCTAAAAATTTAGCTATACAAATTTGAAAATAATTTTGTTGGATCATCAAAATAATTACGTGAGAATCTCTAGCATGACAATTCTAAACATTCTAGCAATCAGTTTGAGAATTCTATATATTTCTTTTGATGGGCTAACGAAATTTTCAGATCTATCTAGCTATATTTTTAGATACTTCAGCTAAATCATTCTTTCAGTGTATGTATCAAATTAAACGAGTGGTACTATAATAAAAATGATGAGAAGTGCAAGGAGATCAAGGAAAGACTCAAGATTTATTCTCTTATAGTTCAAGTACCAACACTCATGTCAAGCTTCATGTTGTGGAGAACGTATAAAGATACTCCAAGTATCGCACACGCGTGTTCAAGACAATTGTACATAAAATTCTTTAATCTCAAATAAACCGATAAGTTTAATACGACTTTCATAAATTTTATTCTATATATTGAAGCTAATTCGCTGAAAACGAACTAAATGTTTTTCATAAATATTGTCATAAAAATTGGTAAAAAGAAATTGAATTTGAGATTGTATTTGACCACACAGAATTTGCTGTGCAATGCTGTCGGCAGAATATTGGCAGAAGATAGTTAAGTTCCTCGAAAAAATATAACAAAATATATCCAACGCAATTTGATTAGCAAAAATTATGAAAGCTGCGCTTGCCAGTAATCTGTCATATTTCCTGCTTGCAAGCTTTGCAGTTCTCTAACAGAAGAACTTAATGTGGATGCACACAATCGATGCCATCTTGCAATTTCTGTTCGAATCTGTCAATAATGACAGACACTGCTTATCAGTTCACTTGTATGTCAAAATGCTCGTAGCGTATATTGAACTTCAAGTAGAGAGGATGTAAGCTAAACTATGATCACATTGTAGGCGTGCATTTATGAATGAATTTTTGAAACTGATCTAAAAAAAATTAAGATGACTAAATTATATCGAAAAAATTACCAGAGCGAAAACAGAAAGAAAAAAATGAAGAAAGAAAATGAGAAGTAAACGAAGAATAGTAGAGGATGCATTCTATAGGAGAGAATTCTAAAATAATAAACTGGTCCACAATATGTGGGAAGATTAGATCCAGAGCAATAAGCTAACGATTTATACTATGTGGACATTTAGATAAAAAAAAGATTATTGTAGTTGTTTAGATATAAAAGAAAATGTTCTAAAAAGATACAAAAGATTACGTTGTAACGATAAGCAAGGGTTACGTCAACATTAAAAAATAACATATCCCAATTGACACAACTAAATGTATAATATATGGTATTAAATAGATAGTATATTACATACTACATATTAATTAAAATCGATTAAATAATTTCTCTACGGCAGTATAATTTGATCGGCAGAAATTATGGAAATTTATCAGTGATCTGTCATTGAAAAGTACATCCTAAAAGAATAATTATCTTAATAATTATTAACCTAGCAAAGAGAGAGAATAGATTAAAATGGATTGAAATTTTTTTCTATCCGAATGTGTATTTTAAATAACGAATACTTTTTTTGAATTTAATTAGATTCAATTGGATTCAATTAGATTCAATTGGATGCAATTGGATTGAAAAACTGCATTTCCTATTCAAAATTTTGAATTAAATAGTATTCACAATGCACAGAAAAAGCTAATATTATTTTTAGATTGAAAGGCATTTAGATTGAAAGGCATAAAGATATGCTCCATGTAATTCCTATAAATGAATAAAAATGCATTCAGGATTGAAAAGCATTCATTTTAACATTGAATCAATATTTCTGAAAATCTGAATCCATTTCAATTCATTTTAATCTATTCTTGTTTGGGAAACATTTACTATAATTAGTCGAAATTTATTTAAAATAATTTTTTTATTAGGTGTACAATTGCTTCCGCCGTTTTTTTCCGAAATTCGAGGCTTTATTGTAAAAAACTGGTTATACATTTATTCAAAGTATTGTCCATCACTGGCCACTACTTTCTCCCATCTTTCGGGTAGCGTACGAATCCCGCGTCGAAAAAACTGGTCATCTTTTGAGGCTATCCACGAATCGATCCATTTTTTTACTTCTTCATAAGACCGGAAGTGCTGGTCAGCCAGGTCGTGTGCCATTGATCGAAACAAGTGATAGTCAGAGGGAGCAACGTCTGGAGAATACGGCGGGTGAGGTAGGACTTCCCATTTCAACGTTTCCAAGTATGTCTTGACCACTTTCGCAACATGGG
>Ga0157363_1002649_pt1 | contig 15888 bp, 10 predicted proteins | sample AttsexASBM1_FD_111477 | JGI IMG/M metagenome (GOLD analysis project Ga0157363, IMG submission 111477) | Fungus gardens microbial communities from leaf cutter ant in Ribeirão Preto, State of São Paulo, Brazil - Atta sexdens ASBM1 | ecosystem: Host-associated > Fungi > Mycelium > Unclassified ...
AAATAAAAAAAATTAAAAAAAAAAAAAAAAATATTTAAAAAAAAAAAAAAAAAAAAAAAAAAAAATTAAATAAAAACAGGAAAAACATTTTGCACATACATTTTTAAATATCTACAAGATCAAAGAAAAAATAAATAAATAAAAATCCTAGACAAAATTCATATTGAAATATATACGAATTAAGAATGATATTTATTTACAAAATCTAAGTATTAGTGATCGATTAACGGGAATTAAAAAAAAAAGCAGCTAATAGTCAGTTCATTCGTTTTCAAAGAAAACTTTAATGTCAGAGGAGATTTTGATAGAAAAACGAGAAAAAGCTACGAGAAGACTTAATACAAGCTAGGTCGGAAAACCGCGGACTGCATAAATTCAAAGTAGATTAATATTGTCTCCGTGGCTGTCGCGGCGCCAAACTTATGGCGCTAATTCGGCGGAGGAATTATTACCGAGGGCTTGCTTCGAGTCATCCCCACTGGCACTCGCGTGTTTTGCGAAAAGGGAGTATCTTGTCTTTAATAGAAACCGTACGTGCTCCACGGGATTCCAAGCGTCTGTTAATATTTGAACCTCGGAACATTCTGCTAAGAATTGTCCTAATATGACAAAAGACTATATTTATAAATTATCGAAATATGTTTTTGAAATTGTAAACATTTGCTTTTGTATTATTATTATGGCATAATTATATATGCGAGTTATATAAGAAAACTCGTCTTCATTCATCTATTTAAAGTCAATGTATAGAAATGGGAATGTAATTTTGTGCGTTGTAAAGTCGAAATTATTTTATATTTAGTATAATCATGAAAACGAAGATAAGCATTATTAACGGGCGTGGTTAAAAAAAAATAGCATTCTGAAGGTCTTTTAAATAAATTAAGGGCACTTTGCATTGTTTTTCGTTTCGCGAAGGGCCGAGAAAGACGGCTGTTTAGCATCCTCGATGAAAAACTTGTTGGTAATTATTCAAATTATTTCCAAGGGCTACGCTTTTCGGTAGACCGGAGCCGTTACGTGGCGAATGTCTTAATACTGTCCCTTTCTATGTCTACCGACTATGGAAAAGATGCAGTAGCCCTGCCGACATCATAAAATACAAGCAAAACGTTCAACACAACTGCAAGGTGCAGTTCTTTTAGGAGTTCCAGGATAACATCATCCTTAATCTAAATTATATCTTAAATGAATGTTAAACAAAATGTACAAGAAATGTATTTCTTTTATTTTTTATCATCTTTCTTTACCGTTACACAAGATATCGACGATTCTTGTAAAACAACGCGAATGTAATTCCGGATATCTATCATCGCAGCATGATAGCGCGAACGTGACGTCGATATAAACGTAAAGAATAAAAGGAAAAAAGATATATAGAGAGAAAGGAGGACTGTAGACGATAGAGAGAGAAAAGGAAGTGGAGATTACGCGGGGAGGGACGCTTTTTAGACGGTCACTAACATTGCGGAGGTGTTGTGTGAGAAGTGACTGATGAGTTTTCCGCTCGATTGGATAACGGGCTAGGCCAACACTCGCTCGTTTCTGAATTTTTTCCAACCCGTTCCTTATAACACGATGACGTTTGACCTAAATCCCGATAGAAACCTGACACAGCGCTGAACGTTATGCGATCTCCAAACGTTGTAAACGTGAAGACTATTGTATCAATTTCATATACATACTTGTTAATGTAATAATTTAACGAATTTTACTCATTTAATATGTATAGGTAAATCTGAACACTTAACAATTGCAATAATTGATCGTATAAAAACTTATCGTTCAAATAGAATAATCACAGACTTTGCAAGCTTTCGTAATCCAGAATATTCAAATCATTTTTGCAAGTATATATTTGATTATAAAAATACATATACTTTACACTCTAAATTTTTTGCAGTGAAATCTAAAATATTTCACTTCTTGAAAAAAAAAAATGACGATCTTCACTCTTTTTAGAGCGAAATCTTACTTTTTTGGAGTGAGGTTTCACTCCTTTGAAGTGAAAATTCACTCTAAAAAGAGTGAAAATTGTCACTCTTTTTTTAAGAAGTGAAATATTTCCACTTTTTTTCAGGGGTGGTTGCATTTTCACTCTCTTGAGTGAGACTTCACTGTAAGAAATTTAAAGTGTAGTATTTTTTCAGGAAATTTCCTTCGCAGAGAAATATAGTTTTTATTTTATATTATAATATCTATAAATTCAAGTTTTCTGTTTTGATAACAAATATACCATGTTTGCATTTCAATCTATAATTCGTGTTAAATTGTTGCAGCTACGCTACAGTTTTCTTGAAACTTTGTGAAATAGTGGAAAAGCACAAGACCGAAATATATTACAAATATCGGTAATAACAGAGATAAGAATCCAACGTGATTAATTCGTAGATAGAATGTGTAATATGGATTACTGCCTAAACTGGAGAACACATTGCAGGAGAAAATATGTTGCCAATCGGGCGAATGAAGCATCGCGGACGTGGCACTTTAGGCCACAACGTCCATAAAGAACGGACCATGCTTCCGCTGGGGACAAAGACCGCCTTCATCATCGGGCACCGTCCTCTTTACCATCGTGTTCGTTGCTGTGCTTCCCGACTCGTCGAAATTGAGCAACACGTCGATCACGCGTTGCGCGAGGACTTCTACCGAGTAAATGTCAAATATGTGCACGTCGTGACATAAGTCATGCAGTAATGAAATATAATGTCTCCTCAATGTAACCTCAATGTTGTAAGACATTAACTCGAATTGTGACCTTAGAGACAATTGACATACGAAATTATACATATATGTATCATCTATAAATGAAATATAAAAATTCAATTCAATAAATATTATGATATTTATTATTTCTTAGTTGCGCATCGATCCTAACAATGCCAATAGCAATCTCGCTATTTCCCGCGATACAGTATTCTCCGCTCAAAGTAACGTAGAAGAGGAGGCGAACTGGCAAATTGCAGAACGTTAGAGATCGCGAACGCGATTTAGTCCCGCGGCTACGAGCAAGAGAAAGAGAGAGATAGATGAAGACGGCGAGACAGAGTAGAACGGCGGAATCACCCCTCGAGGAAACGCTCGGATAGTCCAGGGTGGTCTTAGCGTGTCGCTTAGCACCCTATCTGCAGGGATCTTCTCTCGGGCCAACCCCTACAGAGCTCGCATCTCTTTCTCTCTCTCTCTCTCTCTTTCTTTCTTTCGCTTAAGTCAGCCTCTCTTCCTCTCTTGCCACACTAGACCTCATGGGGGCTGCGTTTGTCGTGAGCATTACTCACTTTCTAGACGCCTACTTGCAAACCCCTCCGAGTCGTTCCCGAGGCTCAGTGACTACATTAGGGAACAAATCTTCCTTCTCTCGAAGCAGCGACTCCCGCGACTCGAAAGGCGACACACACGCTTATAGAATGGATTGTCCGGTTGGCCCTGCATGGACCGACCACCACTCTCCATGTCATCTACGATAGTGAAACGCCTTCGCATACGATTTGTCTGCTAATTCGATCACACGCTGCTATAGACTAAATTTAAAATTATATCCTCTCCATTTCTCTCGATATTTCTTAGTTTATCACAGCATAAATCGTGTTCTAGAAAATTTAATACAATTAGAAAATCGTTCCTTTGAACACTAATTGTTTCTAGCAATCTACCAATAATAAAATTTCTTTTTAATGGTCTAACAGTTATCGAACAAATACATATACGTAGATATGATATACTTTTGTGTTTTTTTTAAATTAATATTTAAATTAAACAAAATTATTAAACAAAATTACGAAAAAGAATGATCTCTCAATTATATCTCGAACAATAAAGTAGTGTCAATACATAGGAATCATATGTCAACAATTTCATAAACTTTTAAAATAGAAAATCATATTAAGGAGGATCTTGCGGTCCATATAAGAGTTTTAAAGTATTTCGCAATTGAGATTAACGAAATCCACGTGTCCGGTATTATCGGCACGCACCCAAGACCACTTGTTCGAAGGAGCAACCTGTAGAGGCTGGCATACCGTACGGCTCGCAAGTGCGTGCGCCATAAAGAGGGAGCGACGAAATTCAGGGTTAGCCGCGCGGCCAAACATAGAACTGAAGCGTATGTGGGAACACGTGTACGCATTTCCATAAATATCTCTCCGTAACTCCATGCACTCCGAATGCGGGATGAAAGAAAGCTTCCACGGAAGCCCATGTAACCGAGTCTTGTCCTTTCACCATTTCGATCTATCTCGATTAGCCTTGTGAGTGACAACAATCCTGTAACTGGCGAATATTCAATTTCCCTCATTCCGAGAGATTTATGGTATGAGGTTAAAATAACGTTAAATATGTAAAAAATCATTTAAAAAAAAGGTTTCGTGGCTCTAAGAATAAATTAAATGTAAATAAAATGTCTATATCTTTTTCAAAAGACAAAGTTTTTTTAAATATATATATATATATATATATATCGACGAATTTAAATATATTATTTATACATCAACAACCGTGAAGGTTCATACTTTAAAAAAAAATATAAGTAAAACATTTTACTTATATTAAAGATATGAAGATTGGAGATTAAATTCTTCGAGAAGAGTATTTCATAAAATTTGTCTCTTGAAAAGATTACTGATCCCAAAACATCTACGAAGCATCACGTCTATCGAAATTCGATTAATTGAACCACTGAGGAGTACACGGAATTCATGGACGTCGGGAGTGAAATACTTTGAGACCGACGTAATAAAGTGTGCTCTCTTTCTGGCGGCAGGAGGCCCTCATTCAGGAGCCGCCACATGTCCCTCTGCGAAAAGAGTAGCTCTTCCTCACGTCATCTGCCGAGACGAAACGAGATGGGACGGGACGGGACGGGACGGGACGGGACGGGACGGGATGAGACGAAACGAGACGAGACGAGATGAGACGAGACGAGAGATGGGGCAGGAAGAGAGGGAACACATCGAGAAGGACGACTGACGAAGAGAAGCAGAGGCCACCGAGAAGCCGAAAGCTAAACCCGCCGACGCGACGGTGGGTTGGCCGGCCACAGCGAACCGTCAGTATCAACAAACAGAAGCTTAGTTGTTACCATTGCGAGGGCGAAAGGTTGAAGTGGACAGGAAACACGACACACACTACACGGAAATCGACCTTGGATTTTAAATCGACGTTCTCTATTTCGAGCACGCTTTTGATATAACCCAATTGATATAATTGCGTCTATCAGTATTAAAAAAAAAATCTCATAGCAAATTCAATTTGATGCAAGTGGTGCATTAAAGCTGTCGTACACAACATAAAAATATATTTAATATAAATATAAAAATAGATTAAACCACGAAATTTTCAATAAATTTTATTGTATTGTCAAGTGAAGTCTATATTTTATAATTCAAAATATTTGCATTTTAATTTTACACAAATTAAGTGCGATCAGTGCAATATAGTTGCTTTAACATGTACTAGCGCGTTTAACCGAATTCGCTATCAATTTATATCAAGTATGAAAATTCTCTCGAAAATACATGAAGGTTTTCCATCCTCTTTGGAAACATCTCTCATTCGAAGCACATAGTTGTACTATATACATATCTATTCGCAATACAGTGCAAAATAAGAATGCAGCATCCGCCCTCTTGCTGCAATCATAACTTATTCAGCGTTTGGGAACCCGATACGATACAAAAGACATCGGAGGCGGCGTGGGAGAGGAAGGGAGAGATCAGGCTCATAAATCATAGCATTTTCAGATTTTCTTTTATCAGTGGCTCTCTAACGCACTGGCGGTAGTTCGATTCGCGACCGCTGTTGACCCAACGCCATAAATATCCCCATTAATATTAACTTAGGCTAGCCTAGGAGGCGAGAATCGCGAGTGACCGAAGCGAAGAGAAGAAAAAAAGATGACCGCGGGCTGAGGGAGAACGGGGCGAGAGAGAAAAAAAATCTCGTATGCCCGAGGGCAAATCTCATATAGGACGCAGCTGGGAATTGGGCAACGTCCCGAAAAATTCATGGAGGAATCGAAGTTCCAGGGCGGGTGTGTCCGCGCAAGCAAATCATTGCACCTCGTTCTTCCCATCCCTCGCCGGAGAAGCATGAATTGATTACCGCTCGGTGGATGCAGGCCATCTCCGTTTTCATCTTGTGTCACGTGAATTTTATGACACGTTACGAGCCGAAGATGACAGCTGGGGAAAAACCGAGGTCACGGAGATTCCGATATCATTTTCAATCATTTTCTACTAGAAAAATCGACTTACGGTATCAGTAATAACTAATTATTTATATACAATATATATATATATATATATATATATATATATACACACACACACATATGTATATAAAATAATAGCTTACGCAATATCTAGCGCTGGAGAAGGCCGATAATGAAGAAGCCAATATTGAACTTCTTGTGCCATTTCATTCTTCAACGTCTATTAAGCCACACTTTCTTGCCGACGTATCACGGCATGCATCACCTGTCGTCGAACGGTCCACGCTCTCACCATCTCGCACCGTTAGCAGGATCGGTGATCATCGCAAGAAAACATAACGTTATCAAGTACAGCTTATATATGCGATATGTAAATGATTGTAAATTAGGTGCTGAGTTCATGAATGATTATAAGGCGTTTTTATTAGATAATGTCACAAAATCTCAAGTAATAATCAAGTATCGAAGCAAAGCGGCGTGAAACAGCGCAAGCGCAAATGAGGAGCGATTCGCTATAATTATCGTAACTAATGTCTCAAACGTGATGTGACGACCAAACTGTTCTTCATTAAACTCTCTCGCCGACGAATTTACGTCGTCCGAAATTTCCGCAATCTACCTCGATTATTTTCAACGCATTCAGGAACGAAATCGATGATGATGACGATGCCTTTTGAGCCTGCATCGGCTTAATTGATTTATTTCTGAGAGGGTCCACTGTGCGAGACGAAACACTGCGGTCACCCTATTGGCTAATGCGAAAAAAGGGCTACGTAGCTAGCTCTCGAAGAACTTCCTCTTTCACTCTTCGTAGTTCTTTCTTCGATCTTATCTTCGGAGGCATCGATAATTAGGGGTGATAATTACAGTGTTACGGCTACCGACCTCTAGCTACCGGTCTTTCGGTGAGAAAAAAAAGAGATGCCGATGATAATCGTCATTAATGTAACGTTGTAATATCTCGATATCCTTGCCAATGTCATTGTAACCAGCTACAGACATTTTGATCTGTTCGCTAACACCGAGTCTTTTTTCTTTTCTTTTTTTTTTTCATTGTCACGCGTATGTCTTTAAAAAATTTTTACACGTCGATAAATATAAAAGCAATGACACAACCTTCTGATAAATCAGCGCAAAGAGAACAAAAATTATGTATTTTTATGAATCCAAGGCGAATAATTAAAAGCCCATTAGATCCATTTGTTATTAGCACATGCCGCGCGGAAAGGTCAGATGTCAATAGTTACGCTATTAAAAATTTTAACGATGCTTGTTTCTCACCTCGGTTACTATTTATATACTTTCGCATTCTTCATACAGACATATAGTTACATTAATTTTATATACAAGCATATATTTCTTAGAGCCTTGGCGAAAACTTTGATATTCATCAACGTCATGTTCATATATTCATTTTTATTAATCATGCATCAACTTTTTCTTCTTATTCTTCTTGATGTATTTTAAAAAACTTATTTTTCCAAAAATGTAACAGAGACGAAGATAATTATAAAAGAATCATAGAACGCGTGCGCGTCTAGTATTATTACGTGGGATACTTTGTGGTTTGTACAGGAAGATTCAATAAGGATTTATGGATCTTGAAGACTAATGAGTTGAATCAGAAAGATAACTTTTCGGCCGGTCAGGCTTGGTTGTTATGATTCGATTTTAATGCCGAGTTCACCGACGCGGATAATTGTCGCCATTACCTGCACGAGAGGGCACATTTACTGTCGTCCATTGGAGAGAACTCGGGACGGTCTTGCTTCAACCTTCCGTGTAAACGGGATCCTCGTTTGTCGGTTAGCAGACAGAAAGGAACGAAGAGAAAAGTAAGGATAAACACGTGTCCATTTTCGAACAGAAGGATAAAAAGCAAAGAAATTATGAAAGTGGCAGATAAATCAATGAAAATGCACGCGCACGTTAATAATAACATTTGCTTGTTAAACTAATCAAAAAATTTGCAATATTACTAAGTGTAGTGAGGATTTAAGATCGATATTCACTGTCGATATTTTGACTGTCCTAAACATTACATATTATATATATATATATATATAAAACATAACATCTTACATAACATCTTAAGAAAGTCATGAAGCAATGAACTCAGACAATCGCATTAGCATTTTAAAATATTATTTAAGACGGTCTTATAATTAAAAATTGATTATGAATATAAAGAGTAAGAATTTAATCGAGAAAATAATTAATTTTTAAAGTCGACGAAGGCGAAACGTGAATTAAAACGAAGCCGGAGATTGCGAAAATCTACGGGTCTGCGAAGCGCATAGAGCCCGACCGCGTGATTGTTCCGCGTGGATCCACGACGGATCGGCATATTTTGCGGGCCGGTTCCGATGCGAAGCGGCGGCACATATCTTTTTATCGTAGCCGCAACGGTAGCGGGGGCCCTATCGAATGTTTCCAATTTTCTGTTGGCGAGTCTCTCCTGAAGGGAGAGACTCGACCAAGTTCGTCATACGGGATTCTCTCTTGTAGCGAGAAAGCGGAATGAACCGCGTCGGAAGGATCGCAGAATGGACGGGTGGAAGGGAGAACGCGAGAACGAAACGCGGGTACGAAAGAAAGAAGAGCATAGAAACGGGGAAACGGGGAGGAGGGAGGGAGGGAGGGAGGGGGGCGGGAGGGCAAGAGGAAAAGGAGAAGGAGGAAGGCGAGCGCGTCCAACGCGGACATTCGTCACACGACATCAAACGCGGGTGCCGCCCGTTGGAGACTCGACCGACCGACTCTAAAGACCCCGGTCGATCAGCCATGAAGAGCAGTCTGACGAGGAATTGCAAAAAAATCGGGAAAAATTAAGGGTGGATCAAAAACAGCCTAGTCGTCCAACATTGTGCACAACTTGGTTGCTATTCTTTATCGTCTTTATCGTCCTTGTCCTCGATTATGACGTTTATTTCATCAAAGCTAAACGAATGTACGTGTCTTCATTAATATCTCGTCGTGCGTTAATTATAGCTTGGCACATGCCGTTACTTTAATATCTTTATCTCTAACGCGGTTCTCGCGACGGTTACGGTTCACTTTTTGTTTAAAAGGTGCGAATAAAACGTGCGAATTGCGAATCGAACAAAAATGTAATCTGCCTCGTCAAGCTGCGTCAAGAATTTCGAACGTTCATTCCAAGTCGCAATTTACAGTTGAGCTTCGAAAGCTACAACATTCACGGTACATGGCGCAACCAAAACCAAATACAATGACTACTTGGAAGAGAGATCCATTTGCGACGAAGAAAGATCGATTAATCATGACGTGTAACGTGCTCATAAAAGCGCGCAAACAAACCGGATGGTGGAAAGGGAATGGTAGGGAGAGCGAAAGTGACATAAAAGAAAAGAGTAAGACGATCGACCTCGCGCGACGTAATGTCGTTGATCTCCTTCGGTCAACCGGATCGGCCGAAAAAAAAGGTAGTGATATAATGTAGATACGTGGCAAGATATATTAACTTTGTACTCCGACGACCTTGAATTATTGCACGGATGATGACGGAGCGGTAGCTGATATCTCGCGAGACACTCGATCACCGATCTACGCCGCAAGTCATCCTGATCATTGTGCGTGCCATGGTGCTGGACCGGTAGCAAAATCAAGGACTAACCTTGCCTGAAACGCTTTAATCCAGTCTATCCACCGCGAATAGAATATCTGACAATTCCGATATATCGTCTGATATCATGAGACAGATCTAAAGTCCGAGTTTTCATTTGCTGATTAACTTATAATTAGATACTGATAACGATATAAAAATTGTATTTTTCATCTATAATTAATCAGTAATTAACTGATAACTTTGTGAATAACTTTTGAAGTTACTATTATAAAAATATTAGTTTAGATTAACTATAGCAAAAAAAAAACACAAATTTTTATATTTATATGTAATGAGATTAAATTTAAATCATAAGTTAAGTAAATAATGAAAAATTGGATCCAAGAAGAGTAAAAATTTCAATTTCTACCGCTTCGAATTAATTGTACTGTTACTTTTGCAGCTTCTTTAGAAAAATTAGATCAAATAAGGAAATAAAATTTCCTGGAGTTTCAACTATTTTACATGCATTCTATGTACATGTATCCCGAAATTAAGTAACTTCGACAATTACAAAATAAACAATATATAGCAATTGGCTAATAAAAAGTAGTCTTTCCTAAGCGATATGATTTAAGTACGAGTATAGCCGATCGGAATAACCTAACTCCGGTTTATGCGATAATGCTTTTGAGTCGCATTAAGTTCATCGTCCGGGAACGAGCGGATTTTACGACAGAAGATTTCGCGAAACAATCTCGTTCTCGAGGGAGCTTCTTGCACATCGGGAGCCAGCCCACGGTTATTCGCATAACCGCAAATAATTACCCGCCCGTTATGTACTTTTCAGTCACGTTATGGTTAACGATAGTTAAAAGCAGCTAGACGTGCTTCAGGATTTATCACCGTCGTTATATTCTGACCACGGGAATCGACAGTTCCTTGCTATTCCATACAATATAGAATTCCGTAGCACCAACTACGAGATCCATGTGAGAACAAAACGTACAATGAGAGTCAAACATTTGTATTATGACCGATTTTCAATGAGGTTTATATATACAATTCACTTTTAAAACGTCCTTCGACATTGTACGATGCCATTTGGTCCCTGCCCTCCCAATCTTCCTCCTGCAACTCCCTTGCGTTCATCACTCTTCAATGAGATTTAAATTGCTAACAAAAAAGCAGAATGATAAACTATTTGTCGTAAAATTTTGTCACGTCGACAGTAATCAGCGGGATGGGATGCGAGAAGAAATTTTTCTGAAAACCGCAAAATCCATTGGAGCGTTTCAATCGGTAGAAACGTTGGCAGATTGACCAAACTGGATTCTCCGAGGCAAGATAGCAATTAGAATTCGCAGCTAGTGCAACCGCAATCGGTGAACCAGTCCAGCGAGGAGGCCACATCTCCTTCTCTTCCTCTCTTTCTCTCTTTCTTCCCTCTTATCCTCTTTATTCTTCTCAAACATAGAATAGTGCGACTTGGATTAACGGTTTCGAAACTCTGTCTCTGCTGAACGTTTGCTGGCTTAGCTCACCAATTGCTTTCATAAAGTCAGTCGACTGTGAACCGAGGAATGTATTAGAATCCTGAAATTATTCCGCCGAACGAGAGAACATTGAGAATTTTTCTCTGCGACGCCGTTCCGCAAACGGCTGCTCTCGGCAAAAACCCGTGAGGGTTGGATAGCGTTCCGCACGAAGAGTGCGAAAACAATGTGGCACGGATAAACGTATGGTGGCGATATCATTGTCACAAGTTTCTCACGTATATAAATCAAATCAGATACATGACTCTGACTAGCAATGCAGCGAGTTAACAACAGCTAGCAGTTCCGTAAATTATAGAAGTAAACTTTCTTACAATTTATCAACTAAGAGTATGAATGTAAAATTTTTCATTAAAAATTTATTTGCACTTACATGCAGGCGGAATTAAGGAATTAATACCGATTCATCGGAGCTTGCGGCTCTATATATATATATATATATATATATATATATATATATATATATATATATATATATAGATAAACTACAATTTCTAACGACTTCACTCTCCCGAGGCTAAAAGGGCTACAATTAACACCTCTAATCTCAAATAAGGCATTTTCGGTTAATCCCGGCGTGAAAACGCCGGTCTTGGCGTCGTTATCTGGGAAGTCATTGCCGGTCTCGGTTATTTATCCATTGTCTCGAACTTAAGGGAAACAGTGGCTAGATCTTAAATCTAAATTGCATCTGTTTGTCACTGTCCGCTAGTCAGGCGGAACAAACGTATCGTTGTAACGACAATCAAGACATCGTGAGCGGACCATCGAGGCGCCGCGTCGGATCGTACAACATTAAACACGATAAAATAGAATCCTAAGTACTTCTATTTAACGAAGAGATCTCCATGCATCAATGTATGCCATTATTACCAATGTATTGCATGTGAAAGCAGATTTATAACATAAACTTCACAAGTGCACGCTTGATTGATCTCGAGGACGCTTAGAGACATTTGCGTGCTATATCCCTGAATTCTTATAATTCTATGGATAATTTTACAAAAAAAGATTTCTGTTGGTTTTCAAAAATTCGCAATTTAATTTCCTTCAGTTCGGTGGCAATCGTTTCATCATACAATTTTTTTTTCTCGATTTAATCTATTTAATTAATTTGTAATATCCTTATATCATCTATTAAGATATAAAAAAAATAAATAGAAGATTCTATAGAAAAATAAAAAAATAAAAGCAAAATATAGCATAATTTAAATCGAAACTTACCTTTAATGTAAGTAAAGCTCCAGGAAATATCCCGAGTGCCGCCAAGCTCAGGCTATCATCAATGAGTTCGTGTTCTCCTAACATTATATGTTGATCGTATGGTCCAGCTCCACAAATTTGCATTGTCTGAAAGGAAACAAAGTTTTCTTATCTAAAGATGGGAACACAAAATCTCGCATAACGCATAAGAAAATGAATCAATCAAAGTTCTTCATTTCCTTCCTTTCCATAAAATAAAAGATTCTGATTAGTTGATTTTCTTTATGCGTTATGCAAAGATCTGTTCTCTAGTTTTATTCACTTATACAATCAAATCGAGTTATAAGTTACCGAAAAAAGCGACTTCATTAGTTTTTCGATTTCTAACATGCATCGATCAATCGATAATATAATTAAACTTTTCAGAAAAATAAACTTTTGTTAAAAAAAACTAATAACACGTATGCTTCTTCTGTATTTCCCATCAGGATTGGCTACGCCCGAGGACATCTAAAATGTATTTCAATACACGAACGCGAAAGTACTCGTAGAGCGAAGTTTGCGGCCGTGCGGAAAAACTAAGGGGGACTATTTGAGATTCTAGAAGTGGAAGAGTGCGCGAGACGAGCGTGAGTCCCGGTAATTGCTTAATTTGTGGAACCCGCGTAATGTTGGAGGGATAGCTTGCGCCGCTAGCCTGTCCTCGGCGTCGAGAACGTGTAGCTCGGTTTCTGTTTTACGATCGTCGAGTCGAACTGAACCGAGCCGAGCAAAGAAGTCCAGGAGGAGAAACGAGAAAAGAGGCATCGCGAGGGCGCCGGAAAGCAACTAAGGGACGAACGTCGTGTACAAAAAGATGATTATAAACACACGCACGATTGCTCGTGTATACTTGGACATACAATAATCACTTTTCATCAAATTATTCCTTGCTGAGAAGTAGAGCGATAAACAATTAAAATAGGAGAAATGTACGGATGAGTGAATGATGTAAGAATAAAGTTTGTAAGCCAAGCCTCCTTCTTAGTTTTATATAAAGAGAATAAATTTTATTCTGTAATTATTCCCTGCTGAAATAAATGGCATAGGTCATGGCGGATATTATTGTCGCTGGATCTTATCCGAGATCGAGAGTGTATGTTACATCAAAACCAATCCTCATATGTCGTAAATGTCTGCCGGACTTCATACAACAGAGAAGAGAATGACGAGAACGAGAAGAACAAGAAGAGGTGGTCAGGGTCAAAGAACCTCGAGGCTTCCTCGTTAAAGGAAGGCGCTCAACGAGCGCGATAAATAGAGGTGGGTTTAACAAGGTTGCGAAGTGGCGGCAGGAGGCCAAATTGCCTCGGGGTTGAGGAACTTTTGATATTTACGGATCCTGATAGCCGCGTCGCGTTGCGTCGTTTGTCGGGAGCCGAAACCGCGACAAATTATCTAGTGGATATAATCTCGACGTCTGCAATTGATAACGTGAGCTTTCTAGCATCAAACGATCTCCTCTCTCTTTTCAATGACTTGTACGATTTGCTTTCCAATCTATCCGTGAAAAATCCGGCGCGGCCGTTCGGCCACGTTTTTATCGGCCGTCATTTTTCCGCGAACGAGCTATCCGCGTGGACGAACGTTTTTTCGTCCCGATGCCATTGCGTTCGTGCCGCAATGAGAGTAAGAAAGGCGATCGAGCGGTACCGAGGGAAAAAATGGAACTGGTGACACGGAATGTGCTGGAAAGTAATATTTACAGACGGTCACTTCATAGGCGTTACACCGCGATTACGTAAAGCTTGCCCGCGCGCTGGCGAAGATCAACGGCGGCCGCTATTGTCCCGATTTGCTTGCCCGCTAGCTCCGCGACATAACTGCATTCGACCATGAAACTCAAACATTTTTATTGGCGGTCTTTTTGTACAAAGGTAAAAAAAGACAACGAGCGCGCGGCGTGACTCGCTCGCATTTTTGTCAAACGAGAGAACCAATCCGCGAACAGTGACACCCTTGAATCGTGACGCCGTGAGATTTTCTAATGAAACAAAAACGTCTTTTATGCGCTTTCAAAATGTATCATTTTTTTCCTTAATATTACTGGTAAAATTTCATTTTCACGAGTTGTAGTAGCTAAAGCATGATTTCGATCAATCGAATAATTTATTTTGATCGTTAACTTTCGTCAAGCAAGAGACGAAATCAAGTCAAAAGACACAGAGTTATAAAAAAAAAGAAGAGACAGCAAATGAGAAAGAGTGATCGGGTTTCGGTATTTCCATTGACGTCGACAGCGGGTGGATATTAAAAGGGGACGTGTGTTCCACAGGGTAAAAGAGACACGAACAAAAATTCGCCCGAAGGAGAGCTCAGTGAATAGATAGAAGAGTATCGCGCGTGAGACGGAGAGAGATATGCAAGATGAAGAGAGATCGAGCCGGGAGAAAGAGTCAAATGGAAGGTTGAGTAGAGCGAAGTGGAGTGAAGTGGAGTGGAGAAGTTGGAGACCTGTTATTAGCGCGAGGTTTATGCTCTTTCGGGTTTTTGCCAGTGGCTCCGCCAGAAAGAAGAGGGAGGAAGAGGAGGAGATGGCTATGGCCTCGCAATATAAATACGCTTAATAGTTTAAGCACACTGCCGGAGCCCGAGCATATGCTAACCAGCCATAACTACGCTTTACTACTCTTTCGTCCAGCACGAGTCGGGGAACGGACAACTGGACCGAGATAGCCAGGCTGAGGGGTGGCGGCCGGCTTCGGGCAAACGCAGCTCTTCCCATTTTGGTTCGAACAATAAGACCGCGCCGTAAAATACTTGCGCCGCAAATTGATTGATTATCCCGAATCCGCTTCTGCAGGTGACGAGCGCAAACAGATCAAGATATCGGATGAACTTTTTCGGATTTCTTTCGCGAGACTATCTCGCTCAGCAAATAATTGTCCCTGACGATTTTTCTTCATAGTTTTTGGATTCTTCTGAATTTATATCGGATGCAATTTTCTACAGAACAAATAGGTTCAAAATTTATCCAAAATTAGAAATGTATTGCCATAATCAAATCATTCATTTCTCGATGTACTTTGTCTTATGAGGTAGTTAAAGATTAAAATCGGCATTATAGCTAAACATATTAACAAGCTACTTACCATTACTTTAAGTTCTTTCAAAGTAATCTCAGAAGATACTTTAAGTTCATGAGATCCTTTTAATTTTCTCCTAGTTCGTGAGGGACGTGCCTTTGCTATCTTCGGTTTTTTTGTTGTTACCTATGACAAACGTTCGAAATATCCAATAAATAAAAGACACATCTAAATAACTCTTCCATAAAAAAAAATATTTGTAGGAATAACAATTCTTTGTTTATATAA
>Ga0157363_1002650_pt1 | contig 15884 bp, 8 predicted proteins | sample AttsexASBM1_FD_111477 | JGI IMG/M metagenome (GOLD analysis project Ga0157363, IMG submission 111477) | Fungus gardens microbial communities from leaf cutter ant in Ribeirão Preto, State of São Paulo, Brazil - Atta sexdens ASBM1 | ecosystem: Host-associated > Fungi > Mycelium > Unclassified ...
ACCATTGTTGACGTGTGCGATGGTGCGTTGTCGTGGAGGAAAATCAGCTTGTCATGTCTTTTCCGATAATGCGGCCTTTTTTCACGCAGAGCACGGTGCAATTTGATCAGTTGTTGGTGGTAACCGTGAGCATTAACAGTTTCACCAGGTTTTAACAGCTCGTAGTAGATGACACCCTCTTGATCCCACCAAACGCACAGCATCGTCTTCCGTCCGAAGCGATTTGAGAAAGATGTTAATTGGGCGGGATCAATCCAAGATTTCTTGCGTTTAGGAAAATAGATCCACTTTTCATCACCTCTCACAATACAGGAACTACTTTCTTTTTTGGCAAGCAGAATTTGGCATGTGTTTTGGCGTCGCTCCATCTGCCTATCATTCAGTTCATGCGGCACCCATTTTCTGACCTTTTGAATCTTTCCCATGGCATGTAGCCGCATGGAAATAGCTGCTTGAGAAACCCAATTGCTCGGCAAGCGATTTTTTGCGATTGGGTATCGTCCTCATCCAAAAAAGCCTGCAATTGACAGTCCTCAACCTTCCTGGGCCGATTTTCACGCTTCTTGTCACTTAGCTCAAAATTGTCGTCATTGAACCGGCGAAACCAATCTCTGCACGTTGTTTCCGATAAAGCATTGTCGCCATAGATCTCTACAAGCATTCGATGCGATTCGGCAGCCGATTTCTTCAAACAGAAAAGCAAAGCTTCCCGCATATGCTTTTTTTTTAGCAAAAAACTACTAACATGATTACGAAAGAAAAAATGTATGTTGTTGTATGAAATTGCTGATGATGTGCACTGGTTAATGTTGACAGAAACACATAAAAAAAAGTGTGTTGTGTGCCCAGGGTAGTTTTGTACGCTCACTAATACCATTTATGAGCAAACAGCGGATTTAAGCTTATACATTTGGTAGGTATGTCCACTGTGCACTCTTACACTTTGTAAGCATCATTTCATACTTATAATCAAATATTAAGCAAGTACAAATGATGTTTATAGGCATTAAACCGAACGTACTTAAAATTCAACGAAATATTATAAGTCCAATATAGTCGAATATAGTGCAATATAAATAAGTTATTATGATGTAAGTATTTCTATTTGCATAAACATTTAATATATCTCATTCTTAATTATTTATTCTTTAGAAACTTAAACTGTTTAAAAAGATTCCCCTCACATTGTAGAACATGATAAAGTAACACATTTATAAGCCATTAAAACTATAATAGTAATAAATTTATTATTATTAAAATAAAAGTAAAAACATTTAAAAATTAAAAAATATCTAAAGTAAAATTTTCTTTATGAGAAATGATTACTTTTTTCTTTTTATAGCAAGTTAATCTTCCTGTTGTCAAAATATCAATTTTTCAATTATAAGCACACATACCGAAATTAAATAGTGATGGTTACCTAGCCCAATCCTTTCAGTGTCACATTTCTGGACTCTAAAGAGCTGAAGAGATGATTTCTACACGAAGCGACTTTCACTCCACTTTTCCTCCTGCTTAGGGGCGCAAAATTTCCACATGAAGCGACTCTCATTCCACCTCCTCTGCTTAAGGATGCACGAAAGTAACTCTCATCTCGTCGTGGAAGTTGTACGTTCCCAAACAGGAGAGGGGAGAGGGTCGAATCAAGAGAACAAAGAAGTGTATCACAGTGAATTACATAAAGTAGAAAATATTGTGACATGTTATTAATTTTGAGCCAGTGTAACAATCAGGCTGACGTTATTGCTAAATAATATGCAGAATATTATCCTCATCCGAACGCAAACGTAATTAGAAAAACAGAGATTCGAGAAACGAGTAGCACGATCATTCATTGGCAAGATGCTAGACTTAGACGAAATGTTCATACGACTTTCATAGAGAAAAAAATCTTGGAGATAATTAAAGAAGATTCGAGCATAAATTCGTGTTATGTCGCGTCGAATTAATGTTGCATTCCACAATCTATCGTATTTTGCGAGATGAACGTATACATCCATATCGTTTTTCAACGGTGCAAAGGAAGATGATACAGAATATCGTGTTGAATTTTGACGCTCGTTGTTGCGGCAATATAACAGGGATGATAGATTTTGCGTTCAAATATTATTTACAGATGAATCTTTATTTACGAGAAAATTATTAAAAAATACACATAATATGCATTATTGGGAGGAGAAAAATCCGTTCGTAATTCAAAAACAAAATTTTCAAGTTCGTTGGAAATTAAATATTTGGACCGGGATTGTAGACAATCAATTTATTGGATTATGTGTTCTTCCGAACAGAATAGGAGTGTAGGAGTGTGATAGGATATTTTTGACCGAAAACTTGCCGGATATATTGCAAGATATTCTATTACGTGAAATGATGTGGTTCTAACACGATGCACCACTTCACAATAGCAAACGTACGAGATATTATTTCAATATAAATTTTCAAAATTTTTGGATTTGGCCGAGGTGCTCTCGTCGTATGGCTCGCAAGATCGCCAGACTTAAATCCATTTAATTATTTCCTATGGAGTTATTTAAAAAATATTATTTATCGAAATTCTTTGAAAACATTAGAGGATTTGGAACAACAGCTTCATTGCAGTAGCAATCATTACACCGAAAATGATCCAACATACACAAGAAAATCTTATCCGCAGAGCAAATTTGTGCATATTAATGGAAAGCCTGTATTTTGAGCATATACTTTAATTTATTAAATCAGCCCTTTTCAGCTAGCCTATGTTTACAAACATTTTCAAAACTTTGGGACAATAATTTCTTTCGTGTCCAGATCCATTGTTGAAAAACCAACGTTTCTTGAACCTTGCAGTCCACTTCATCAGAGTAAGCAGCCTGATACTAAGCTGCTCCTCCGGGCCGTTCCTATATTACGTTACTTGTTGGAGTGGTGGGGAAAAAAAGAGAATTATGAGTGGAGGAAGGGGGAAGAAGTAAAGGAAAATGATCAATTTTCAATAACCGGGAGAATGGTTTTCCATATTTTATTTATGTAGCCATTATCTCTATTTAGATTTCTATTTAGATCATTAGGATATTTTTGTATCTCTATGGCTTCTCTATATTTTCTTGAAAAGTATGATGAAATATTGGTTATTGTGATTATTGCGGTCGTTTTGTCGAACAGTATTTGATGTCCTGTTTCGTTGTGTTTTGATAATGCTGATTGTATGACGTGTTTTAGCCTAACACATTGGTGTTCTTTTATCCATAGGTTGACATTTTTCCGATTTCTCCAATATATACTTGCCCGCAGGAACAAGATATTTTGTACATTCCTGTGGAATAGAGGTCTCCGATCTTTAGAATTTCTTAAGATTTGTCCTATCTTTTTGTTTAAAGATAATTCGGATATTGTTTGTTTAATATTCTGCCAATCCGATTTGTTGCTCCTTTGATATGAGAGAATGAATAGGATCCTTTTCTGGTTGTATGTCAGAGACCGTTGTCTTATTTGCATGTTATTGATTGTTTTGATTATGTAAACCCAATAAAACCAAATCAACATTAAAATCTACAAATCCTGTCCCACCAAGATTACCACATACGAGCTTATCAAAAGTACACAAATCAAACATCTCTCTCAGACCGATTGTCAACGCCATACGTTCCCCGATATGCAACTTATCTCACTTTCTAGCACAAACAGTACACAACCCTTCACTAGAAAATCCGAATCACACATAACTAATTCAACAGACTTCATACAAAAAATCCAAAAAATCCGACTATGTCCCACGGACCTGCTTATAAGTTTCGATGTAGAATCCCTTTTCACATAAGTCCCAATAAAAGACACATTAACATAATAGAGGCCTCACATGAAATCCCTTCCGACCTCATTCCGCTAATAGAACACTACTTAACAACTACTTATTTCTCCTATAACAATCAATTTTAAGAGCGAGTGAACAAATTTCAAGAGCGACAATGGGCTCTTCTATTTTTCTTGTAATCGCCAACATCTTCATGGAGCATTTTGAGAAAGAGGTTCTTAGTTAGAAAAACACTCAAAAAACCAAAAGTTTGATTCCGTTATGTAGACGATATATTCGTGATGTGGAGGATAGAGCCTCCATAAATTCCCTATTTTCCTCAATATCAAAATCCAAATATCCACTTCATTATAAACATAGAAGAAATAGAAAACTCTCCTTCCTAGATTTTTATCTCTAAGAAAACTGATGATACCTTAGGCCATCAATGTATAGAAAATCAACACACAGATAGATATCTACATACCAAGTCGCACCACCACCCAGCACAAAAACAATCTGCAATCAACTCACTTATACATAGAGCTTTCATCATCTCTGACAAAGAATCTACAGAGAGAACTCAATCACTTAAAACTAGCCTTACAGAAAAATGGACACGACAAAAAAGACATAATCAAAACATGCAAACAAGACAACAGTCTCTGACACACAATCAGACGAAAGGATCTTATCCATTCTTCCATATGTCAAAGGAGCAACAAATCGGATTGGCAGAATATTAAACAAACACAATATCCGAACTATCTTTAAACAATCCAAAAAGATAGAACAAATCTTAAGAAATCCTAAAGATCGAAGATCTATTCAGCTCCACAGGACTATACAAAATACCTTGTTCTTGCGGGCAAATATACATTAGAGAAACTAGGAAAATGGACCTATGGATAAAAGAACACCAATGTGATGTTAAACTAAAACACGTCATGCAATCAGAAAAACACAACATCGAAACAGGATATCAAATACTGTTCGACAAAACGACCACAATAACCAATTTCATCATACTTCATCATATTTCATACTTTTCAAGAAAATATAGAGAAGCCATAGAGATACAAAAACATCCCTAACGATCTAAATAGAGATAATGGCTACATAAAATAAATAAATAACATAAATAAAATATGAAAATCATTCTCCCTGTTATTGAAGACCAATTTCTTTCATCTCCCCTCCTCCCATCTACAATTCTCTTCTTTCCACTTACCATTTTAACAAGTAGCGTAATATAAAAGGAAAGGCCCGGATATAAAAGGAAAGTATCAGGCTACTCCTGGTCTTGATGAAGAGACAACAAGATTCACGAAACGTTGGCATTTCAAGAATGGTCTGGACCCGCGAAATGCATAATCTTTATATAGAAATATTGAGTATGGGAAAAAGTTCGTGGCGTTTTTCCCGCTAGATGGCATTAAGTGTTCAGCAATCGACAACTACTAATCGCATCGGCAACACTAGACGTGCGTTTAAAAAGTGACATTTTAATCTTTGTTTTGAGCCGAAAAAGATTGAAATCAGTGAAGTGGATCAAAAGTTATTTTATTTTGAAAATGGAAAAAATAAATAAGGAAAAAATTCGTTACATTTTGCAGTATCACTACGATAAAGGCAAGAATGCTGCACAGGCTTGTGAAAAAATTTGCGTTATTTACGGTGAAGATACTCTATCAAAATCAGCAGCACGGAAATGGTTCGCTCGCTTTCGTGCTGAAAATTTCGATGTGAAAGATAAACCTTTCTTCGGTCGACCAATCATTGAAAAGTACGATGAAATCATGGTAAAAGTCGAGCGTGATAAGCATATGAGTACTGTGGAGATTGCCAGGCAACTAAGCATCGACCACAAAACAGTTTTAAATCATTTACACAAAGCTAGATACAAAAAGAAGCTATTTAGATTCCTCGCGAGTTGAGTGTTAGGAACATGATGGATCGAATTAATATTTGTGTACGCTACTGAAACGGAATCAAATTGAGCCATTTCTGAAGAGAATGATAACTAGTGATGAAAAATAGATCACCTACGACAATTCAACTAGAAAAAGATCGTGGATAAAGAAAGGAGAGAAGGCGCAAGTAATCGCAAAACCTGAATTGAGGAAGAAGGTGATGTTGTGTGTGTGGTGGGACTGGAAGGGAATCGTTCACTATGAGCTGTTATCGTCCAATCAAACAATTAATTCCGAACTCTATTATGAACAACTGCAGAGAGTACAACAAGCAATTGAAAGGAAGCGGTCAGAATTAATCAATAGGAGAGGTGTCGTCTTCCATCACGACAACGCTCGATCACACACATCTTTGATGACTCGGCAAAAATTGCAAGAGCTTGACTAGGAAGTTTTAATGCATCCACCATATAGTCCTGACATAGCACCCTCAGACTATTTGTTTGTTTAAGTCTCTGCAGAACTCTCTTAATGGTATAAAGCTAGCTTCAAAAGAGGCCTGTGAAAATCACTTAAAGCAGTTTTTCGATCAGAAACCACATTCTAGAAGTTCTATCGCGATGGAATTATAGCTCTGCCCCAAAAATGGCAAAATATTATAGAGAATAATGGAACATATTTGGTTTAAATAAATTGATTTCAATACTCTAAAAAAAACACTTTAATTTTACTAAAAAATCGCCATGAACTTTTTCCCATACCCAATATAATTTAATAAAAGTTATGTTATCCAGAATATCTCTTTTCCCCTTATGATACATGCCAAGCAATCGAGATTGCCGAGAAAGTATTTTCGGTCTCTAGAAACAAGGGAAAGAAAGACAGACTGGCTGTTTCATTCGAGCCTAGCTTGGTGTATCCTTGCGGAGTTCACTGATGACAATCGGATCTTCTATCATTTTTTGTTTTTTCTCTAACTTTCTCTCTTCTCTCGAAACGACGGAAAATGAAAAAAATTTTAAAACACACAGTTGCCAGTTCTCCAGTTTTTTTTTGCCAGAGACTTCAGTTTCTTGAAATAATGTTCGATACTCCAGACTCGAAAATCTCAAACTTTCATGTCTGCTGGAGTATCGAAATATTAGTCCAAGAAACCAAAATATATGCAAAAAAAACGGAGAACTGGCAACCGTGTTTGCGATCTAAAATTTCTTCATTTTCCATCATCTCAATGAAGCGAGACAGAGGAAAAACAAAAGGATAGAAGTTCCGATTGTAATTGCGCGGACACGCTGGGCTTGAAACAGAGAGTCTGTCTTTCAGAGTCTGTTCTTCTTTCTGTGATCGCTTGTTTCCAGCGACCGAAAATACTTTCTCGGCGATCTCGGCTGCTTGGCGTATATCATAAGGGAGAAAGAGATATTCTAGATAGCATAACTTTTTTTAAATTATATTAATCATATACCCTTCTTATTATCATATAATAGCAAAAATGAATTTAAAACGTGATAGTATTGACGAGATATAATTTATGATTTTCCATGCACTTCATTTACTGCGTTCGTAGAGCCGATCCGTAAGAACTCAGCGCAGTCTCGGACATTAAGTCCGAGAGCAGAATGCTGAAGATCTTTTTTTCCTTTTTTCCATAATTTTTTTTTTTAATAAATAACGTTATTAATAAACATATTTCTCCAAATATTTTTATATAATTATATTATATTTTTAAGTTTTAAATCAATAACTTGGAAAAGTCTGAAGACATGGTAGAATCTCAACGTTAATCTTCGCGTCACATGACGCGAAACATTGCCGTGCCCCTTTACGCAAGCTGTCGAGCTGTATACTGAATCACTTCAATAGACAAAAAAAGTTATTTCTATATTGCACAACATATAAGGACTTTTCAATAGTAAACTATAAAATTAAATTAACATCATCCTTATTATTTTATTAATCATCTCATTTCCATGTGCTTTATGTACAGATGATTTGTAAGAACTCGGCGTGATGTCAGGTATTAAGTTCGAGAACAGAATGCTAAAGATCCTAAGCTCGATTTTGATTTCCTTTCTTTCTTAATTTTTTTTTAATAAATAACATTATTAATAAATATATTATTCCAAATATATTTTTATAAAATTATAAAAATTATACGTGTATTTCAGTGTGAATCAGTTGCACATTTCGGATCGATTTCTGAAGTGCTGCGTATTTTTCCCTCACAACCATTCAACGAGTCGAATCATTGGATCACACGTGTATTTCAGGAGCGTTGCAATATAAGAAACATGCCTTCACACAAACAAATTATCGTTAAAATATTTTCCTTCTTACATAATTGTTATTTTCTTAATAATGGTAATTGAACATCATATTAATAAATATACATTTTACTAAATGTAATGTACTTTTAAAATATTACTTTATTATTTTTATGATACATTCAGTTTCTTTCAAAGAGCTACTACCACACTTTTACGCCACAGAATGTAATATAGAATTTTTCGCGTCATACATCTGTGTGTGTGTTCATTTGTTTGTATTATTTTTAATGGAATAAATTTGTAAAATACACTTAAAAGACGCATCAATAATAGAACTTAAAAAATAATACATAGACAGTTTTTGCAATAACGTGGATCCAGATATGGTGAACGAGTAAAATAAAGATAACATGCTATCGAGTATATATCTTTTTTCCTAGGAAACGTGAAAAATAAAATTTTTTTGTATGTGTGTGTGTGTGTGTGTATATGCATATATCGTTTTGCGTGACGTTGTACGCGTAGAAAACTACGGCGACTTGTACGAGTCAATCAACTGTAATCAGTATGATCTGCGTTTACAGTATCGTTGTCGCGCAACGGTATTATTATTGACAGTTCAATATAGTGTAGTTCAGTGTAGTGTTCTACACACATCCATATGTGTATTAAATATATCTTTTCTTCAAGATCCTGAACATCTTTGCAGATGTGTAGTGACTATATTTGTTATTCCTTCCAATATTTTGATAGCATTCCTGATGGCTTCACGCTAAGCATCCCTATCCTCAGTTGCCCTCACTGCTTTCTCCATGTTGGTGTTAAAGAGCTAACCGTATCAGTCAGCGAGTCGGTGAGCAATCCCATCTCCGCTTTCCCTTCGATTTGCCCTATATCATTAGGTGTTGCTTCGATTTATGTGGCCGAAGAACTAGAGATACGCTCGTACATTTAATTAGACAGTCTTTGTGATGACTTTATTTTCGCCAGTATTGACACATTTGTTTTTCTAGCCGTCCAGGGAAATGCAGCAGCCTTCGCCAACACATTTCAAAAGGCATTCACCTGTCACCGATCAGTCATACGTAAGGTCCATGTCTCCGATGCGTAGTGAAACATCGAGAACACTAGCGTTTTAACAGGTTAATCTTGATTAATCTTGGTCTGTCATGTAATACTGGGGCTTTTCCAAACCTAGTTAATTGGGACATAGCTACTCTTCCCATCTGAATCCGCGGATCTCTGTCCCGCAGTCTCCCTTGTTGTTAATTAGCGCTCCCAAGTACAAACTCTTTGACGACTTCAAACGCCCCAATATGCCTCGTTCCAGATAGATTGTGTTCTTTGTCCACTATCATGATTTTAATTTTGGACTTGTTAATTCGTAGTCAATTCGTATTGCTTACTCAAATTCTCGAGCCTTTGAAGAAATACGAGCAGTTCTTCCTTTTGGCAATTAGGAATGTCCGCATATCTGATGTTGGAGATTTTTTCCGCCAATATTCACTCCGCCTTTCTAATCCTCCAACATCTGTCTCCTTATGTATTTACTGCATATATTATACAACAATGATTATATGACAATATATATCCTCCCTTTCATCCCTTTTTTAATCATGCTTTTTCTCGATGTGGCATTTTCAAGCCTTACGTTGACTGCTGCTGCTCTCATACAAGATGATGTGTATTAGATGTAAAGAGAATTATTAACGCTTTTGTATATACGCTATGCTCATATGCGTAAGTAATTATCGTCGGAACAATAAAATACATAATAAATTAACAAATAAGGAAATTGACATGATTGATATTTATAATATTATAAATTATAAATAATGTTAAAAGTTATAATAATTTTTATTATAATATTTCTCCTTAAAGTGAGTAAAACTTTTTTATTCACCTTTGTACATTACTTTCTTATATTGGATTATCCGAAAAGTTCGACTAACCTATATAAATTTAATAAATGTATACTAAAATTTAAATTTTCTGCATTTCAATTTTCCTTCAACATCGACACGAACTTTTCGGACAACCCAATAATATCTTAAGATTGTTCTCTTTAAGTTATTTTCAATTTTACGTTGTAATATCTTAGTTACTTGTCGTTTACATAATAATTTCTAAACGTACTTATTAATGAAATAATTTCTAAATGTTTATACACAATAAATTTATTTTGTATTGTTTACTCATTATACTCATTACAATAATGATACTCGATGAAAAAATGTTTTGAACATAATGACTTCTTGCACCATGAAAGAGAGAGAGATCATTTTACTACAGCTATATTACTGCAACCTTTCATATTATTACATGTCGTTGAACTTTCATCAAAATTAAATTCTACTAGATTTTGAAATTCTTTTGATCTTTTGTTTGTATAATCATTTTAAACAACAAATAAAAATGATAAAAATTTTTTTCTGAATTATGATGAATAATGATGAAATATTACTAAAATTGTAATGAAAAATGATGAAATATATGTGAATTTTATACTGAAGTCTCTATCAATTGATCCACTTTCAGTATTATTTCATTAAAATTTTATTAACAATTCAATCTGAATCGTAAAGGTTACAATGAAAATTATTAAACATGAGAACTGTAATGAATTATTCAAAATTCATAAAATTTTAGTATTTTTCATAAAAATTTAATATTATATATAAACGATTTAATGAAAGTAGTCCAAATCGCAATTTTAAAATTAGAAGAAAATAAACAATTTAATACACTTTAAAAAATTTAAAAATCATTAATGTTTTAATCTTAGCATTTATGTTACAATTATAAGTTTGCAAATATTGAAAAATTCAAATATCAAAATTCTCCTTAAACTTATAATTACTTATAATTTCATTATATTATTTCATTTATGCAATATTTATTTTGTAATAGTAAAAAAGTATCTGAAAATGTATTATAAAGGAAAATTTAATTACCTGAAATCATTTTACTAGATTTCGATGCTTTTACAATAACATATATTGATATAAATAAGGTTTCTTGTACTCTGAAGTCATTATGTTCAATAAAATATTTTTTTCATCAAGTGTCATTATGTAATGAGTATAATGAGTAAACGATACAAAATATAAATTTATTGTGTATAAACATTTAGAAATTATTTCATTATTAAGTACGTTTAGAAATTATTATGTAAACAAGTAAGTAAATAAGATATTACAGCGTAAAACTGAAAATAACTTAAATAGAACAATCTTAAGATATTATAAGAAAGTAATGTACAGAAATGAATAAAAAAGTTTTACTCACTTTAAGAAGAAATAATAAAAGTTATTATAATTTTTAACATTATTTATAATTTATAAAGTTACAAATATCAATCTCAATTTCCTTATTCATTGATTTATGTATTTTATTGTTCCGACAACAATTACTTACGCATATAAGCATGGATAGCGTATATGGAAGCATTAATTTTTGTTTGAAAATGATATGTCGTAATGTAACTTTATTATACTTGATTGAATTTCGTAAAAAAATGATTTTTAATTTGGAAAAGAAATTGAAAATATAAAAAAATTGGAGGGGTATTTTATTAAACAAAGAAATAAAAAAAATATTTTTTTCTTTATATTTTTAAACCGTACTCTTGAAACCGTACAATTTTTGTTTAAAAAATTTTTTTCTATCTTTTATATTGCCGACGATATTCACCTCGAAAAAAAAATACCGTTTTTTTTAAAGAGGTTCACGTCTGAAATATGAGTTAGCGCATGTATAAAAAACGTGTCTCTTAAATTTTCGTATTTTACAACATATTTCGTATTTTATAACATATGAAGAATCGGTTCCTGACAGTTGTGAACTTCCACAACTGATGACAGAATGTAGTAATTATCTCATCCTTGTACATTAGCGAACATCACAACATGATGCACCGTGTCACATCGTGTCACATTGTGTCTCTTATTGGATGGTCAATAAAGCCAAAATTGATTAAAAGGTTACTGTCATGTGTGTTTCTTTGGAAAGCATTCTATAAAGCCAGAATGGGAAAGGTTAATATCTTTGTCATTCGTGAAAATCACTTTTATTTATCAAACAAGTGATATGGTTAAATGTTATAACCGTAAATTGTTTTTGCCTAATTATGATATAATGTCAGAGGCGTTCATCGCGGGCTGACTATTTTTAATTTACTGCTAAAGGCAATAATTCGATTATCAAATCTGATGAAATACAATGTTTGCGGACTTCGTAGAATTTTGCATCTGTAATTGAAGAAATGTGAATGGATGCATTATCATCATGATGGAACCAAAAGCTAATTGCTTGACACGATCGAAACAAAGAAACTAATGAACACATCTGTCTAAAATTTTAGCAGTAATCTTGTGAAGAATCAAACTTTTCTAAAATTGTAACAGTGTGAGGTGTTAGGTGTAGTAAAAAGAAATGCATTATTTTTCCATTCAATTTCATGCAAAAATAATGGATTTCTTTTTACTACACCTAATATTTATGGGATTATTTCTGTAGTAGATCGAGAACTTTTCGAATTTATATCTTCAAAATACCAATAATAACTGTATTACAGTCTACAATAAAAATAGCATGTTACATTAAAAAAAAATGGATGTGACCTTGATCTGATCTCACAGACGCCATCCAAGATCAAACTGAGTATCGTATAATTTTGTTGTACTTACGTGTAAAAGAGATACAAGTTTCTCATGCTCAGATATTTACGCAGATATTCCCATGTACATTGTCAGTAAAAATCCATAATTTATGTTACGTCTATTATAGATTCTGACAATATATATCAGTAGACTTATCTCTTTAGCAAAAAGAGGTGAAATAGCAGTCAGGGAAATCAGAGAAAGTCACGGATGGTCAGGGAAATTATTATCAAGGAATTTATTAATCTAAGATAAAATTAAATTATTGTAAAATTCTAAGTTTAAACATTACTTTTTTAAAAATTATAACAGAATTTTTAAAATTTTTTAAAGAAGCAATACAAATATTTTTTTATTTTTAATTTTGCAATGATCAATTTGCGGAAAACCATTAACGGACGTTGTTAAAAAAAAAAAAACTTAAATTTGCAAAAGTCAAAATGTATGTTTAATGTGTAATGAATATTTCGTAAATCATTTCTAATTAAAATTAATTGAAATGATAATTAGAACATACGGTATTTAATAAAATGATTAAATCTTATTATATAAGTAATACGCAAAACAAAGATATAATCCGTAATATCCTATTTCCCGTAATTTATTTGTTTTTTTAATTCATCGCATATTAGTAGTCATACATTCCATTTAACACTATGGCTGCATTCCACTTAACATTTGCAACGCTCGTAAGCATCGTTTGTTTAACATTTGATAAACGACAAGGATGAAATGATTCTACGAGTGTTGTAAGGGACTCCGCATAATAAAAGGAACAGGAAACAAAGAACAGAGAATAAGAATTTCAATCTATCAGAAACTGTGTATTCCACAATATATGATTTCTGATAGGTTGAAATTCTTATTCTCTGTTTTCTGTGCCCTTTATTATGCGGAGCCTTTTACAATATTTATAGAATCATTTCATCCTTGTTGTTTATCAAATGGAATTAGGTAGAATGCAGCTTATGTCGTCTAATGACACCACGTTGGTGTCGCGAGCAAAGCTATTAGACAAATGCCGGCGATATCACGTTGATGTCGCGCAGCATCGAAAAAAAATGCTAGTTGCATATCATTTGTGTTATGTATAAAATTAGTTACAGGTTGTATAAAGCAACAATTAGTTGCACAACGATCATATTAACAGATTTTCATTCGGACCAAGTGTTAACATTTGCAACATACTCATTGTATAAGTCGTATTATATTGTATTATTATTTATATTTGCAACTTGTTGTTTAAGTTAAATAATTCTTTGATTTATTCTTTGTATTATAATCATGATCTCTAAACAAAAGAACATGTAATATCTGATACAAAGTATATGTACCTAACCTAATACATAAAAATATACGGTGCATGTATATAAATGTCTTCTTATTAAGTTTTCTTATTATTTCTCACACCTTCTCATTTTTTTTTATGCTTTCTGATCTCCGATACATATGCAACTTTGAATCAGTAGTTATTTATGTTCCTGTGTGTACATGTATGGTATTAACAAAGTGAGGTTATAATATGCTATTATAAATGTTACGAAAAACTTTATATTATGTTTATATTTTCATTATATTTATTGTATTATAATTTCATTGTTTATAAAATAAAATATTTTAATTCTTTCTTTATTTTTGTTCAAGGAATTTTTCAAGTTTTAATCAAGAAATTTTTTCAAAAAGTGACCGGGAAAATCGGGAAAGTCAAAGAAAATCTTTTTTTTCGCTAACAACCCTGTCTTTCCAGGATTCTATATTCTTTCTCAATCATGCCTTAGAATTCCTTCGTATAATCGACTCATTGTACTCGTTATACTGAAATATCTCGGTAACGAGTATAATGTTAGAATTGGAACGATACATAAGAACGAGTACATAAGAAAGGATCCTAAAAAAATCCTAATAACTAATTGTCGTACGGTGTCGTACACCTTCTAAAAATCAATAAACGTTGATAAAAAACATTATCAACATTTATTGATTTTTAGAAGGCATACGACTCCATATGATAACTAATTATTAGGATCTTTTTAGATCCTTTCTTATGCACTGAAGAAATGTATCATTTTCTACACATCTGGTATCAGGTGATCATATATGCATTGAAGGTGTTGTTTAATATTCGATATGCTTTTCAGCAATTTAGATAGACTTTGTCACGATACGCTCTCTCCTCAGTAAGTCCGGGCTGATCATCCGTCCGGTATACTCCGCCGCTTTGCGCTACAATCTGATGTGCGTATAAATACGTGCGTACGAATACATATAATTACGCGTGCGAGGCGTGATTATAATTAGAAGGAGGGGAGGGTTTTTCTTCTACTACATACTCCACCGGCTGGAGCACTCATCGGCTGGAGATATAAATTTCAGATTGAGCAATGGTGCTGAATGCTTGGGTGTTCCCGAGAATCCGCCCTGCAGTGAACGATCAATTCCTATTGAAATAGGTGTACAAATTCCATGAGCGTTCTGACTGAGTGTTCCCAGTCGACTCCAACTTATTGAGTGTTCCGATCTTCCGTACTGTTTACGAGCACTCCCGTCTGCAGCCGCTCCTGGTGTACAACTCGCCAATCAGGCGCTTTCAAATAGTACCCATTCTTCCTGCCACTGCTTCCGAGTCGGGTGCTCCCAGTCTGATCCGTTAATGTTCGTGACTTGTTTGCGATCTACCTGAAACTGCTCGTATACGATTTGCCTGTAACGATCAATATCTGCGATCTACTCTTTAACCACTTGTATATAAAGCGGATCGGACACAAGCAGGTCGCGAATATGTATATATATTCGCGACCTGCTTTTATTACACGATCACATATATAGAAGTAACTAACTCTTGTGTACAACCTTCATTTAGAGACAGTAGCCACCACGCTCGCTTATGCATCTTCGCGCACTATAATCGGCGTATGCCTCTCGCGCATCTCAAGAAATTGTAACATAGACACATAAATCCTGTGTAATAACCATCAGTCAACTAAAATATAACTACCTTACTTTCGCAAGGAATAACACGTCGGAGATTTTGGTCGATCAGAAAGAGATCCGTGGCCGAAAGATGAGATGCAACAAACAAGACAAAAGTTTAAAAGGAAATAATAATGTAATATTTATTAAATAATGATATTGAAAATAATACAGTATGAAATGAAGCATGGCAGCTTGCCGAAATGTGTCGGCTCATATACGCGCGCGCGTGCGTGCGTGCGTGCGTGCATGCGTGCGTGCGTGCGTGCGTGCGTGCGTGCGTGCGTGCGTGCGTGCGTGCGTG
>Ga0157363_1002651_pt1 | contig 15879 bp, 10 predicted proteins | sample AttsexASBM1_FD_111477 | JGI IMG/M metagenome (GOLD analysis project Ga0157363, IMG submission 111477) | Fungus gardens microbial communities from leaf cutter ant in Ribeirão Preto, State of São Paulo, Brazil - Atta sexdens ASBM1 | ecosystem: Host-associated > Fungi > Mycelium > Unclassified ...
CGCTTCTCCCGTCATCGCAGCCTTCAGGTCGTGGAGACCTATATCGACGAGGCCAGCATCCGGGACCGTAATCCAGGAAGGTCACGCTTCTGAATGCGGGGCTCAAGCTCTTACAAGTGTCAAGCTATTAATCGCTCTTTTGCGGGTTGGCACAAAGCTGCGGAGATTTCACGGGTCATGCATCGCCTTTCGGAATACCCTCCTCGATGCGCTGAATTGGAGCACCGTCCCATACCTACTTCAGATAATGTAGGTCGGTTATCGGACGTAGGCCGGTATATGGGAAACTTACTCGAGAGCGCCACGTCCGGAATGGGGGCGAGCGGAATGTCGACTTTGGGTTCGGGGGGATAGAAAGTGGACGTCTTTGCCAACGCCGGAGCGGTTCAGCTCCTTCCGCGATTCCTGGAGGAGATGGCCGTATAAGTTTTGGCTAGAGCGGCTCCACTGAGCGCTGATTCTGGGGCGTGACATGGGTAGCGACGTGTGATTCACCCTTTCCATGAGATGGAGAGGGTGATGTCGCGAGCCTACCGTGACGATCGTCGAGTGCGCGCTATGGCGGCGGGGGCATCCGGCCTGTCGGCGTGGGCGGCGGCGCGGTCCAATGTCGGGATCGCCACGGCGATCAGCTGGCTGCGGCGCGCATGCGAGGCGGGTGAGCGGACGGCACGCCTGCGCGAGGAGCATGTGGTTGAGATCAGGCGCAGGATGCTCAGCCGGTGGCTGCGTCAGCGCAGCTGGACGTTCAAAAAAAGACCGCCCATGCATTGGAGCAGGAACGTCCCGACGTACTGAAACGGCGCGAGGACTGGTTTGACGCGCAGCTCGATCTCGACCCGAAGCGGATGGTCTTCATCCACGAGACCAGCCTGTTGACGAAGATGGCCAGACTGAGGGGACGCGCCTTGCGCGGCGAACGATGCCGCTCGGGAGTACCGCACGGGCACTGGAAAATGACAACCTTCACTGGGACGCTGCGCACCACGGGCCTGACAGCACCCTTTGTGCATGACGGGGCGATGAACGGTGCCGTGTTCCAGACCCATGTCAAGCGCGTGCTCGTGCCGACCCTGCGACCGGGCGACATCGTCATCCTCGACAACCTGCCCGCCCACCGGATGCCGGGCGCACGTCGGGCCGTCGAACAGGCAAGAGCATCGATGGTGTTCCTGCCGCCCCACAGCCCAGACTTCAATCCAATTGAGATGGCGTTCTCCAAACTCAAATCCCTTTTGCGCAGCAGGGCTGAACGCACCGTCACGGCACTGTGGGATGCCGTCGGACTAGTCCCTGACGCCTGCACTCCGATCGATGCGCCGACCACTTCACCGCCGCAGGATATGAGCCGGATTGACGTGGAACGGCTCTAGATCAGCGGCGCACCAATCACACCTGATCATACCTTCCGAAATCGTTGCCAGCCGCAGACAAAGTCACCTTCCGTGCACGAGGTGCGGTCAGCTGGAACAACGGGCCTGTCAACGTCGTCGAAATGACGGCAAGCACCATTAGCGATGCGAATGCAAAATCCGACAGCATGCCTTTGCCATGCAGTATCGTCGCGGCCACGATTTCCATCAGACCCTTGCATTGCAGGAGAGACCCGATGCCCAGCGCCTGCCGCCGCGACAGTCCGAATGCTGGCGGGAACGCGTAGACCGAGCCGATCTTGGTTACGATGGAGATTATGACAAGCGCCAGCGACGCCACGACCGACGGCCAGGTCAACGCATCGCCATTGATCCGCAGCCCGCTATGGCCGAAGAACATCGGGGCGAGCCAAATGAGCGAGAACGTACCGACACGTTCCACCGGCAAGCGTCGCACCCAAGACGGCGGCATGATGGCACCTGCGAAATACGCGCCGATCAGTTCGTGTAGCCCAAGCTCGTGGCTCGCCCAAGATCCCGCGATCAAATATACTGGAACGCAAGCCCAAATGACCCAGAGGCGCGCATGACGAAAGTGTCGTGCAGCCCAGCTGCCGGCCATTGCGAGCCCGACCAGCATAAGGATCGCAAGCCCTTCTAGTCCGGTCCAGCCATGCAGTGCGGCTGACCCCTTGGCTGCGAACTGAAGCAGGACAAGCCCGATCCACAGGGCGGCATCGTCCACGACAGCCAGCTTGAGAGCAAGCTGTCCAAGAGGACGCTGGCCTGGTTCCAGTTCCCGTACGAGGCCGATCAGGACGGGCAGCGCGCTGACGGCGATGCACAGTCCGATCGAGGCCGCGGCGATCACGGGCGACGCATGTGCCGGTGCCCAGCCATGCAATGGCAGGAAGAATATATAGACAAGCATTGAACCAATCAGGAACGGACCACCCAGCGCGACTGCGGCACCAGCTAGTAGACGCCCTAGAGACGGCTGAGGCACGGACTGCATAGTACGATCTTCACCCGGATGCTGCCACATTTCCAGACCAGCCGTGAAAGCCAACACCAGAACCGCAACCCAGCCAATGTCGTCTCCCCACAAAGATGGTATATGGATTGCACGGACAGGGGCATGAAGGACTGAGAGTATAATACCAATAAGTATAGGAAGAACTGCTATCGGCATTGTTCTGCGAGATATCCTCCATATGAGCCATGGAAGTACTACGAAAATTGCTGCATCTGCCAGAGTTGCTATAATATTGTACATATTCACATTCCTTTCGACGCATAAAACCAGAATATAAGGAAAAACATTGCGAAACTCAAATTTGAGAGATTTGTCCATTACATGATGTTACGTTGACCTAAGCAAGCCATTCTAGCATCACGCTGTTTCGTTTCGAGTCATCAAATGACGCAGAGTGTGCAATCCCGAAAAAGCAAGTTCAGCTATGATGAGGCTAGTTGATGATGTCTATTTCGCGGATGATCCAAGTTAGGTCGATATGTCTCAAATGTAGGTGGACCCGCCCCAGAATGGACACGCCAGGGACACGCCAGGGACACGCCAGCCAGCCCTAGATTGGTTCATTCCATGCTGAAAAATATTCGCTTCGAAGGTATAAATCGCCTTAGCCCTCAAGTCCGGGATGACGCTGCCCCGAACGTGCCCTCAGTTTTGAGTTAAGGTCTGTGAGTTGTTGTATGCTTTGTCGGCGTTTTTGGCGAAAGCTTCTGGCGTTATGCCATTGATGCTGATGTGGGGCCTGACGGCGCCAATAGCCGAACTGAACTGCCCCGAGATTTGCGCAGACCAGTTTACACAAATTACGCAGCCATGGGGATGTGGTCCATAGCGGCATAAAACTATTGATCGTCTCGGCCAGGGCATTGTCGTAACTATTCCCAACGCTGCCGACCGAGGGCTCGATCCCGGCCTCGGCCAGACGCTCGGTGTAGCGAATGGCGACGTATTGGGAGCCGCGATCCGAGTGGTGAACAAGATTGCCTGCTCCTGACGGGCAACGCGCGTGAATGGCCCGCTCCAGCGCATCAAGCACGAAGCCTGCGTGGGCTGTCCGGCTGACGCGCCAGCCGACGATCTACCGGGCGAACAGGTTGATGCGGTCGAGTGGACACGGTGCGCCCTTGTCGCTGAACGTCGTTCGCTTCGGTTTGTCGCAGATCACGCCCTGCAGGCCGAGATCACGCATCAGCCGCGCGGCGGGCAGCCGTGATGTTCTCGCGCCGAAGCCGCCGCCAGACCTTCCGCGCTACATAGACCCCGAAATGCTCCGAGAAAACCCCTCAGGATTTCCGGATTCAAGACCTCATCGCGCTTGCTGTGAGCGGATCGCCGATCACGCTCACGCTGTTTGCGTATCCGTTCATAATAGGCTGACGGGGCAATCTGCGGCATCCTGCAGATCGGCTCGCCCCCGTAAACCGCACGGCGCTCGTCAACGAATGTCGTTATTTCCGAAAATGGCGATCGAGTTCCGCCTGGGCGAAATATGCTGACGCCTCCCGCAGGATCTCGTTCGCTTGGCGCAGCTCGCGGTTCTCGCGCTCATGTTCCAGAGCCAGCCGAACCGCGCGCGCACGGACCTCAAGGGAAAACTTCGCCACAAGATTGCTCGTCAGACCTTCTCAGGAAAATAGGTCTTCGCCAATCCCGGGCCGGTTCAGGTCGTGGTCCCCCAATGACAGTGCGGTACGGGGGAGCGCAAGTGCTGCCCTCTGAGGCAGCGTCCGTAGCAGCGCGCCATGTTGGTCGATGCCCAGGTTTCGCAGATGAACACCAGCCGTTCGGAGGCGAGATCGGGTTGAGCATCGAACCACTCCTGCCGTCGCGTCAGGATGTCCGGTCGATCCTGCTCTGCCGCGTGCGCAAACCTCTTTTCAATGTAATCTGGTGGCGGGCGAATAAGCGCCACAGTGTGCCGATCGCGAAGTGGCGGCCGTCATCGGCCTGCCGGGCACGGATTTCGACCAGCGTCAGATCGTCTCGCTCGGCGATCAGAGCATGGATCCGGTGCGATAGCCGGCCGCCGCCGCGGGGCTTGGCTGCAGCACTGCCAGTCTGGCGTTCACGCGTGCATCAGCGCACTGCACTGGCAGTGCTTACCCCAAACCTGTCGGCCGCCTGGCGTCTGGACAGGTTAGTCGACACTGCGGCTATAACACGTTCGCGAAGATCAGGAGACAGAGATGCCGGCCTCCGTCCCGGCCTCTATCTTGAATCAGTTCAGGCAGCCCAATACAATCCCTCACGAGTCATATCGTGCGGAAAACGCTCTAAGCGAGAGAGTCGATTAACTCATCGTCGACCTTCATTTAGGTAGCGCGAAAGCCATTGTGTAATCTCCAAAACGCGTGCCCATGGCACCGTGTCCACCCGCCGTAATGACCACATACTGTCGCCCGTCGCGACCGCGATAGGTCATAGGAGTCGCCTGTGGACCGGCAGGTAAGCGAGCAGACCAGATCTCCTGACCAGTACGCTCGTCAAAAGCACGTAGATATTGATCAGTAGTCGCCCCAATAAAAACAAGCCCGCCACCAGTGATGATCGATCCTGCGATGTTAGGCACGCCAATTTTCAGAGGCACGCCAAAGTGCGATCCGAATAGACCAGTATCCTGAGCGGTTCCTAGTGTTTTGTTCCAGATTACCCGACGAGTATTGAGATCGACCGCGGTCATGCGGCCCCATGGTGGCGCGAGGCACGGGGCCCCGAAGATGCCGACCCATGCCTTTGTGAGACCGATATAAGGCGTGTTGAACTGGGTTGCGACCAACGTATTGGCCGCATTTTCTCCCGGACGTGCCTGCTTAATCCAGTTGCGCCCCTCCCTACTATTACGCTGAGCAAGGTATAGCTTGAAGGGTACTTCCATCGTGTTGATAGTCATAATCCCATGTACGGGATCGATTGCAGCGCCGCCCCAGTCGGATACTCCATTAAAGGCAGGATGACCGATAATTGGCGTCAGTCCAACCGGTTTGTAGGCCCCCGTGGCCTGCGCATGGCGCAGTTCGATCCGGCAGATGAGCTGATCGATAGGCGTTGCGCCCCAAGTACCAATCTCCGTAGGATCTTTCGGCGTGAATGAAGGCATGCCCACGGAATAGGGTTGAGTGGGTGAGACGATCTGGCCCGGTGCCGCCCCCCTCGTCGAGACCGGCAATTCGGCGATTGGCGAGATCGGTGCACCGGTCAAGCGGTTAAGGAAATATACTTGACCAAGCTTTGTTGTCTGGATCATTGCAGGGACGACCTGCCCATCGGGGGCATGATAGTCGAAGAGCGACGGCCCGACCGGCACGTCCATATCCCACATGTCATGGTGAACAAGTTGCCGAGACCAGCGCAACTTCCCTGTCTGAGCATCCAGAGCTACGATCGAGTCACTGAATTTGTCATCGAATGGACGGCGCATGCCATTGTAGTAGTCGGGAGAGGAATTGCCTGTAGGTAGGTAAATAATCCCGTTAGCTGTATCGCCCGAGATCCAGCCCCAAACGTTTGGGGTTCCAGGCGTAAAGATTTCGCCAGCTGGCAGCGATGGGATGGAGTCTTCACTACGGCCGACGTCCCATGCCCAAGCTAGTGTACCTGTATTAGCGTCGTAGCCGCGTACGACTCCGGAGCCTATTATGCGGTCCACCCCGTCATCGATGCGTTCCCCTACTACGACGCGATCATTGATGATCGTCGGGGCTGACGAACTGATTTGATGGATGGCGGTTTCAGAGGCATTCTCACCCATGCCTTCGTGCAGGTCGATTTTGCCGTTATGACCTACCGCTTGGCATAGCTGGCCGGTATCGGCGTCAACCGCCACAACATACGCATCATAGACTGGGGCGAATATGCGGTGCGGGCAGGGCGCTCCGACTGGTGCTTCGTAGTAGGCAACACCGCGACAAACGAGGTAGGGATCAGCAGCACGGTCGGGCTTCTCGACATAAGTCCATATCGTTTTGCCAGTCGTGTCGTCGATTGCTTGCACACGACCGTGCGGCGCGCAAGTATAGAGCACATTGCCGATATGAATAGGCGTAGCTTCCGAATGGACTTCACGCGTATGCTTGTGAACCTCTTCGTAATTGGGAAGGTCGCCCGAGCGATGAGTCCAAGCCAGCTCCAACTTGCCAACATTAGCGGGAGTAATATCACTCAGCGCTGAATAGCGACGCCCTGACAGCGTACCGCCGTAGACCTTCCAGTCGTTATCGGCCTCGTTGGTGGCAATTGATACGCTATCAAAGGGGGCTAGTGCCGCCGAGATCGTGCCACCGGTTTGGTGACCCGGAAACAGCAGTGCGCCCATGAACGTCAACGCGACACCTCCGGCTAACGCTGGCAAAATAAAGGAAAAGCGTGCGGTAGAACGGCGGTCGAGTAGGCTGAGCCCAATCACCAACGCGACTAATACCGTAGGCGCGACCACTCGCGGCATGAGCTGGAACGGCGCAAAGCCAACTTCAGACACTGCCCATAGTAATGTTGCGATCCACACCAAGATATAAAGTTGTGCGCCGCGCCGGTCGTTTCGAACTGATAGAAGGCCCGATACAATCATCGCCAGTCCGGCAAGGACATAGTAGAGGCTACCTTCTGCCGCAGCCAAGATGCCTCCGGCGACGGCAAAAAACACTCCCAAGGCTAATATAATCCATCCTAATATTGTGGATAATGTCCTGATCATTCTGATAACCTTCTTCGAAAATAGCTCTGTGTGCCGATAGATGATATGAAACGATCTCTCGTTTCACGATATCGTTCTTTCAATCACATTTTCGTTAGGGTAAGTGGGTACAAGTTGTTGATGTCTTAAGCGCCCTTTTAGAAATTCACGGATGAGCGTTTCGGCGTAGCATGAGGCTTCCCATGGCGATGTGGATCATGGCGTCTGCGACGTCGATACGCTGTTCGTAGTCCCCCACCAGTCGGAGCCAGCGGATCATCCAGCCGAATTTCCGTTCAACGACCCATCGGCGTGGCAGGACCTCAAATCCTTTTGTCGTATCTGACCGCCGGATAATTTCGACCGTAAAGTCGTGAAAGGCGGCTTTGTCCGTCAACTGCAAGCGGTCATAGGCCCCATCTGCGAACAGCTGCTTCACCCACGGCCAGCGTTTGCGGCCGACGACCTTCTTGCCTGCGTCATAACCACGGATCTTTGCATGAGGAGCCTTGATACTCTGGCTATCGATAACGCAACGCATTGATGATTTCACGAAAATCAGTTGCTCGTTTCCGGCCACGCCGGTGCAAAGGCGGCATCAGGTGCGCTATGCACTCCCATTCCCCATCAGTCAGATCAGACGAATAACGCTTCGTCTTGCGCTTGATATTGGCCACCCGGCCTCGTTGTTCTGGCGTCCACATCCCCACTTTGAATCACGCGTCAGACCTCCTGAAAACCCCTCACGCTGAATTTCCAGAAGGGCTCTGAGGAAAATAGATCTCTGCCAATCCCGGAGCGGTTCAGATCGCTACGCAACAGGATTGGAGGTATGCCCCCAAGACTGTTGCCATCACGGCAACACCAATCCATAAAAGCAGAGAGCTTTGCCTTCTAGAGGATACAAAAAAGGGGATTACGTCAGTTTGCACCATTCCGAGGCGATCTAAGCCAAGGCGTTCTACCCATAATATCGGGTTGCGATAGGATATAAACTGGATGAGCCGTTATTCCATTACGCGACCATAAAAGCAGGCTATTGGCATACATACATAAATGGCCATGGTTGGTCTAAGGCGTACTACTCCGAATCATGGCGGTAACAGGCTGCATATATGTTTGTCACGCTCGCCAGAGATAAGCGGTCACCTATCTATATTCATTGGAAAAGGTATTGAAAGTAAGGGCATGGCTCGAGAGAAGATAAACGACCTTGTTGCGTTCCTTGCAGTAGCAAGAGAACAAAGCTTCACCAAAGCTGCCGCCAAGTTGGGTGTTTCGCAATCAGCTTTGAGTCATAAGATAAGATTACTTGAGGGTCAGCTCGGGATACGCTTATTGACGCGAACAACTCGCAGTGTTGCGCCTACCGAAGCCGGGGAAGCTCTGATAGAGGATATCTCGCCACATTTCGAGGGTATCGAAGCGGCACTAAATGGATTGCAGGCAAAAAAGGGCGAAGCGAGTGGGACAGTTCGAATCACTGCGAGTGATTACGCAATAGAGTTCGTTATATGGCCAAAAGTGAAAGAATTTATCATACAATATCCCAGTATAAACGTTGAATTTGTTGCCGACAATAGTCTTGCTGATATTGTCTCTCAACGCTTTGACGCAGGTGTGCGTCTCGGGGAGCAGGTCGCAAAGGACATGATATCGGTTCCCATCGGGCCCAACGTCCGTTTCGTCGTTGTGGGAACTAAATCTTATTTCACGCGCTGTGGACGCCCCCAATCGCCGGATGATCTGACTAAGCATACGTGCATCGGCCTTCGCCTTCAAAGTCATGGTGGGATCTATGCGTGGGAACTTGAAAAGGATGGAAAAGAAGTCAAGGTTCGTATCAACGGGCAGGTTGTTTTCAATACCATCCTCATGGTTTTAAGAGCAGCGCTCGATGGCTTGGGGGTGGCACATGTGCCCGAAGATTTGGCTGCGCCCTTTATTTCTAACGGGCAGTTGGTTCATGTTCTCGACGACTGGTGCCCCGTTTGGTCCGGTTTTCATATCTACTATCCAAGTCGTCGGCTGAAATCGCCAGCTTTTTCCTTGCTGGTTGATGCATTGCGGTATCCAAAAAAGGCCTAAATTCAGGATTGAATAAGAGTAACCGCAATTTATGAGCTATGCTCATAACCTCATCCAGAAACGATCATATAGTCAGGTCGCCTTTCCGAACATATCACTATCCATGCAGGTCAAGTGCGTGTCTGCCATGCGGTTTCGTGCGCGCGTGGCACGCCAATGAGCTGGAACTGTTGTCCCGCTCGCATGAGATGACGGGACTCGTGCTGCTGTCTGCATCGAATTCGGAGAAATGGCGGATCAATGGGAATAGTTGGATTTGCGCTCCGGCGCCCGTACACGTTTCTGGTTGGGGGAGTTCTGATTCTTTTGCTTGGCGTGACGGCTCTTTTTCGTACTCCGGCGGATGTGTTTCCAACCATCGACATTCCGGTGGTGACTGTCGTCTGGTATTATGAAGGTCTTGATGCGACCGAGACAGAAAAGAGAATCAGCACTTATACGGAATTCAGCGAGAGCTTCTTCGTCAATAATCTCCGTACGATCGAAAGCCAGACCACGCCGGGTCTTGTCGTGCAAAAGCTCTACTTCCAGCCCGGAGTGAATATCGATCTGGCAATGGCGCAAACCGTGTCGGCCACCAATTCGATCCGGGCCTTTTTGCCACCTGGCGTCCAGCCGCCGATCCTCATGCAATACAGTGCTTCGAGCGTTCCTGTTCTGCAATTGTCTCTGTCCTCAGACAAGCTGACCGAGAGCGACCTCTATGATTACGGGCTCTACCGCATTCGTCAGCAGCTTGCGCCCGTTCCAGGCACGCTGTTGCCGCCGCCGTTTGGTGGTGCGACACGGCAGGTCATGATTGATATCAATGCGGCGAAACTGGCGGGAGTAGGCCTAACCCCCCTTGATGTCTCCAATGCGATCAATGTGCAAAACCTGACCTTACCCGGCGGCACAGTGAAATTTGGGCCCAGGCAATACGATATCCATATGAACGGCATTCCCGATATTGCCGACGAACTTAACGCAGTGCCATTGCGCAAGGACCCTCACACAGGAGCAATTATAAGGATCCGTGACGTAGCGCAGGTACGCATGGGCACTGAAGTCCAGCACAACATTGTCAGGCGTGAAGGAAGGCGCTCGGTCCTGCTGTCGATTATGAAGGCTGGTGATGCATCGACGCTCGATGTCGTCGATGCCGTGAAGAACAGGGTCCTGCCACTTGCACGGGCCGCGGCGCCATCTGGAATGAAGATAGATCCGCTGTTCGATCAGTCCTTGTTCGTCAAGGGGGCCATCAAAGGTGTTGCCTTTGAGGCCGTCATCGCAGGCCTGCTGACGGCTGCGATGATCATGGTGTTCCTGGCAAGCTGGCGCTCGACATTGATCGTGGCAGTCTCCATTCCACTTGCAATCCTGTCGTCGATCTCCGTTCTGGCAGCGACCGGCCAGACCCTGAACCTTATGACTTTGGGCGGTCTGGCGCTTGCGGTCGGTATTCTCGTGGATGATGCCACGGTGACGATCGAAAACATTCATCGCATCCGCCATGACGGCGCCGATCTGCGAACGGCTGTCTTCGAGGGTTCTGCAGGCATCGCTCTACCGACGCTTGTCTCGACGCTCGCCATTTCCTGCGTCTTTGTGTCGGTCGAGTTCCTGACCGGCCCATCGCGCTTTTTGTTTACACCGATGGCTCTGGCCGTGGTTTACGCAATGCTCGCCTCTTATGCGATCAGCCGGACGCTCGTACCGATCTTCGCCGCGTTGCTATTGCGTGCTGAAGATCGGGCTAGCGAGCGTCGACGTGTCGCCAACCTGCCGCCGGCATTGCTGGCCCGTTTCGGCACACGGTTCGATCGCAGATTCGAGCAGTTTCGGGATTCCTATTCGTCAATCCTTACAAATATTCTGGATAGTTCCTGGAAGATTCCCACCGTGGCGGGAATCTCGATCCTGGCAGCGATCGTGCTCGCCACGCAGGTTGGCCAAGATTTTTTTCCGACGATCGACGCCGGGGAATTCAAGCTGCATGTCCGTGCCCCTGAAGGCACGCGGATAGAAACGACAGAGAAGCTATTCGATCAGGTCGAGGACACAATCCGTCAGGTGGTGCCGGCGGACGAACGTCAGATGGTACTCGATAATATCGGTCTGCCCTTCCGATATTCGATGCCCTTCGACGATGGCAGTACAGTCGGCACCAACGACGGTCAAATCATGGTTGCCCTGAAGGAGCACCATCGTCCAACCGCCTATTACATGCGTGTTCTGCGAACCGTCCTGGCCAAGCGCTTTCCGGACTGCGTGTTTTTCTTTCAGCCAGCAGATATTGTGACCCAGGTGCTGAATTTCGGAATTCCGGCACAGGTGGATGTCCGAATTACCGGATATGATCAGGTTACGAATCGCAAGGTTATGGCCGAGATCATGGCGGAGGCACGCCACATTCCTGGCATGGTGGATGTTCATCTGCACCAACAGATCAAGGCACCGGAATTTGTGTTGGCAATCAATCGCGAGCGTGCCCTCGATCTTGGTCTGTCATTCAACGATGTTGCCCGTAACGTGATGGTATCGGTCGAGGGATCGAATACCGTGACCCCAAACTTCTGGGTTGGAAGCAACGGCGTTCAATATCCCGTAGCCGTACAAACGCCGCAATATGACATCGCCGGATTGCGGGACCTGCGGAATACAGTGGTCTCATCGCGTATAAATTCTGGTGGTTCTGTCAGCTTGCTTGATAATGTTGCGACACTCAAGCGCGGCGAGAATCAGGACGTGATTTCGCATAGCAACATCGCCCCGACGCTCGATATTTATGCCAGTGTTGAAAACCGTGATCTCGGTAGTATCGCCCGGGACTTGAACAAGATCGTGGAAAAGCATCAGAGCGAGTTGACGCCAGGCAATACCATAACGATTGCCGGCCAGATCGACAGTATGAACTCGGCTTTTACCCGTCTGGAAATAGGACTGCTTGTTGCAGCGATCGCGGTCTACCTGCTCATGGTCGTGAATTTCCAGTCCTGGATGGACCCCTTTGTCGTGGTGATGGGGCTGCCGGGTGCGATGTGCGGGATCGTGCTGATGCTGTTTATCACAGGTACGACCTTCTCGGTGCCTTCGCTCATGGGCGCAATCATGAGCGTGGGTGTGGCCAGTGCAAACTCAATCCTTCTGGTAACTTTTGCCAAGGAGTGTCGGGCTGAAGGGATGACCGCCGCACAAGCCGCTCTGGCCGCGGGGCGTGCGCGACTGCGCCCCATCCTGATGACCTCGATGGCTATGGTGATCGGCATGCTCCCGATGTCGCTCGGTCTCGGTGACGGCGGTGAACAAAATGCGCCGCTGGGGCGCGCCGTGATTGGCGGTCTGATGATTGGAACCTGCGCAACCCTGTTCGTGGTGCCTTGGCTGTATAGCCGTTTGCGTCGGCACGAAACCCGCATGCTTGAGGAATATGAGAATGTCTGAACCCGTCACGCCTCGATTGACTGATAAATCCCGGGACGGGCGCTTCGGTCCGATCATTGGGCTCGGCATTCTGGTTGCTCTTGGATACGGCGCCTACACGCACGTCGAACGTGGTATCGCTGTGCGAGCCCTTGCTCAGGAGCGTGAGAGCCAGATTCCTGATGTGCGGACGATGATAGTGCATAACACAACGGCACCGGTCGCAATGGATCTGCCTGGGGAAACGATTGGGCTGGAAACCACCGCGGTCAACGCGCGGGCGTCGGGCTATATAGAGAAACGCTTCGTTGACATTGGCACTGTCGTGAAAGCAGGTCAGCCACTGGCGATCATCCGGGCGCCGGAACTCGACCAGCGGGTTACCCAAGCTCAGGCGTCACTGGCGCAAGCCAAATCCACTCTGGATATCGCACGCGTTACAGCGCGGCGCACCAGCGGGCTGGTTGGCGGCGGAGCTGTCAGCAAGCAGAATTTCGATGTCGATAGGTTGACTCAACAGCAGCGGCAGGCCGAACAGGCTGCTGCTGATGCTGTGCTGGCTGAGACGGCGCAGCGTCAGGCCTACACGACCCTCGTCGCGCCGTTCGATGGTGTGGTCACGGTGCGAAACGTAGAGGTCGGGGACCTTGTGAGTGCCGACACTGTACAGGCCACTCCCCTATTCATGGTGGTCCGGACCGATCGACTGCGCGTGCGAGTGCATGTCCCGCAGGATGAAGCGGGATCGGTGCATGTCGGCGATCCGGCGTCAGTGACTGTGCCCGAGCGTCCAGGTGATCATTTCACCGGCACGGTGACGCGAACTGGCAGTGCGCTGGAGCAGAATAGTCGAATGCTGCCGGTAGAAATCGAATTGGATAACCGTGACGGCCGTCTGTCTGCTGGCGTTTACGCGTCGATCCATTTCGAGCTACCGCGCCCGGCACCCACTATTATCGTTCCGGCCGAAGCGGTTGCCTATGAAGCGGATGGACTGTCTGTCGAAACGGTCGGCCCCGACAACAAGGTGAATGTACGTAAGGTCCAGGTTGGCCGCGATTATGGTGACACAATGGAAATCCTCTCCGGCCTGCCGGATGGCAGCCAGTTAATCGTCCACCCACCATCGGCTTTGCGGAACGGCGATCTGGTCGCACCGAGGCCGGATACGGATACAAGGGGGTCGTAACAGTGCGCTTTGTTCAGACATCACGTGTTGCCGCGGCTAGTATTGGCTTGTTATTGACGGGCTGCACGATGATTCCTGCCTATCATCGCCCCGCCCTCCCGGTGGCGTCCACATGGCCGAAGGGTAACATGGCTGGCGCGGGTGGTAATCAGGCTTCTGTCGTCCTGCGGGAATGGCGTACGTTCTATCGCGACCCCGTCATGCAGGATCTCATCGCGGTCGCGTTGGACAACAATCGTGACTTGAGAATTGCACAGCAGCAGGTTGCTGCCGCCAGTGCACAGTTTAATATCGAAAATGCAGCGCTCTTTCCCACGTTGGATGGCACCGCTGGCGCGAATATCCAGAAGATGAACTCGCACATCTGGAGCCTCGCACAGACAAACGAGCCGATCTACATGCGACAGTATGCGGTCGGTTTCGGCGTTTCCGCGTACGAGGTCGATCTGTGGGGACGGATCCGCAGCGCGTCCCGCGCGTCGTTCGACCGCTATCTCGCCAGTGCACTCAGCCAGGAGAGTATGCGGTTGAGCATCATCTCCGGTGTGGCGACGGCCATGTTGAACTGGGTCGCCAACAATCAGGCCGTTCTCGTCACGCAGGGCGTGATGGAAAACCGACGTCGCACCTATGCCTTGGTCAAACAGACGGCAGATGTCGGCACGGGCACCCAGCTCGACGTCGCCGAGGCCGAAGCCGCGTTGCACGATGCCGAAACCAACCTGCAAATCTATACGCGGCAGCGCGCACAGGCTCTGGACGAACTGACGCTGCTGGTCGGTGAACCCATCGCCGCGCCGACGATGCAGGCGCTGGAGCGGAAGGCGGACCTCGCCGAAATTACCGGTTTTCCGGCGGTGCCCGAGGGACTGCCGTCCGACATGATCGGCCGACGTCCGGACATCCTGTCATCGGAGGACGAACTACGCGCCGCCAATGACGATATCGGTGCAGCGCGGGCGGAGTTCTTTCCCAAGATCCAGATCACGGCAGCGAACGGTACGGCCAGCAACAACATTACCCGGCTCTTCCAAAGCGGCATGGGGGCGTGGAATGTTGCGCCGCAGATCACGTTGCCTCTGTTCGATGCCGGGCGCCTGACCGCCCAGCTCAAGCAGGCGCGTGCCCGCAAGAGCGAGCAGGCCGCCCGGTACGAGCAGACCGTGCAACGCGCGTTCCGGGAGGTGGCGGACGCGCTGGCCGGGCGAGAGACGTACCTGCAACAGCTTGCCGCCCAGGCGGCGCTCGTCTCTGCAAGCGATCGGCAATACAATCTGGCACTGGCGCGCTATAAAGGTGGTTACGATCCCTATCTGCAAACGCTTGTGGCTCAAAGGAGGCTCTATTCTGCCCAGCTTGCCGCGATCACGACGCAGCTTCAGGCAATGTCCAACAGCATCACGCTTTACAAGGCGCTGGGCGGCGGTTGGGGCAAAACTGTACCTACCCGGGGTACGCCTACAATCGATCATATCCTGTAGAATGGCAGGTAGGGGCAGAACACATCTCTACACTCGAGGCCTGTCAGTACTTGATGATGTTACGGCAAGGTGCAAATTTTTTCATGATCATAACTGAAAGTACCATGTTTGATAGAAGAGGCGACGTGGTCCATCTGGACAGTTGTTCAGTTTAAATAAACTATGCCCGTCTGTTATCATCCGCCTTTTAGGCGGTGTTTCTGTTAGCCACTTGGTCCGGTGTTATCTCCGGACACCAACGGACCGGAGTTCACCTCACATGCCATTCCGAAATGGACAGAGGCGACAGGGATCGAATGGCACACATCGCGTCTGGGTAGCCTCAGCAGAACAGGAATGTCGAGAGCTTCAACGGGCGATTGCGCGATGAATGCCTCAACAGGACCCCCTTCACTTCTTTGGCGCAGGCCAGAGAGGTTCTCGTTGCCGGGCGTGCGGATTACAAGACCGTGCGACCGCACTCTCAGCTCAGTGGCAAAAAACCAGCGCAGATCGCCACTTAACGGTCCTGGGAGTATGACCTGAGAGCCCGTTTGAGAATGTGCTTGGCGGCCTGATTGGGGCGTGCTTCAGGCTCTGGATGTGGACGCCAGAGCAGAGAACCCGGATGGGTAGGATCGTCCGAAAGACAACACGCTATCCGA
>Ga0157363_1002652_pt1 | contig 15876 bp, 13 predicted proteins | sample AttsexASBM1_FD_111477 | JGI IMG/M metagenome (GOLD analysis project Ga0157363, IMG submission 111477) | Fungus gardens microbial communities from leaf cutter ant in Ribeirão Preto, State of São Paulo, Brazil - Atta sexdens ASBM1 | ecosystem: Host-associated > Fungi > Mycelium > Unclassified ...
ATAAAATTTAAATTGTTATTTCGGTTATATCAAATCTAAAGCTCAGAACTTTTTTGTACACCTAATACATACATGCATACAATTTTTTTTTTAGATGCTTACACTATTTTAGCTCGAGAGTAAAACTGGAGATTCACGCAGACTGAAAAACGATTGCACCATCAGGTTGCGAAGTGAGGACAAATGGCAGAGTTTTAGCAATCACATCAAAAAGAAACACGTTTCGTTCATGATCTACGTCGATTTGGAATGCCCTGGAGAAAACGGAAATAGACATAGAAACATCCAGTTTACATACCAACGGGTATTTAGTTTAGCACATTATGTCTGCTATTCATACGATTCGTTGTGCAAGTATCGGTTTCGTCGTGATAACGATTGTGTCGTATGGTTTATCGAGGAATTAAAAAATTTAATGCACAATGTAGAGTTTATACTTTCGACCAATGTATCCATGGCAAGTGAAATGATTGGCAAAAATTTAACAGCGCTACGCACTGTTATGTATGCAAAAAACCGTTTGCGCCGGATAATATGCGGGAATGTGATCATTGCTATTTGACCGAACGATACAGAGGCCCCGCGCATTCAAATTGTAATTTGAATTACAAAGATGATTCACATTGCATTCCCGTAGTTTTCCATAATTTATAGGATACGACGCACATTTTTAATCAAGGATAGCTACCGCGTACAAAGAATGTACAGAACTACTTCCTGTAACAAAAGAAAAATACATTTCCTTTACGAAATATCTCTATAGCTAAAAATTATCAAAAGAAAATTTGTGTAAAAATACGTTTTATAAATTCATTTAAATTTCTCAGTATCAATTTAGAAAAATCGTATCTTGATAAAGATAAATAGAAAATTACGCGGTCAGAATTTTTTAATCTCAGCGCGGAGGATTTTGATCTTCTCACATGTAAAGATATATATTTCCGTATGAGTATATATACACTGATTGCATCGAAAAGTTAGAAGAAACCGAGTTACCATCGCGCGAATTATTTTATAGCTCGCTGACAGGTGATACTGAGATTACGCGCTGTGAACATATAGCAGCGGTTCGTCATTCAAACACTCAGTGAATATAGCGACTTATATTTAAAAACAGATGTACTGTCGTTGGCCGATATTTTTGAAAATTTTCAATAGTTGTGTTACCAGTTATGGACTCGTTCTCGCGTATTATTATACACTACTGAGTTTTATGTAGAACATAATGTTGAAACAAACTCACATTAATTTTAAATTTCTTACCAACGTCGGCATGGTTCTATTTATCGAACATGGTATACGTGGTGGTCTGATTCAATGCTCAAACAGGTATCAAACAGAATAATAACAAATTCATGCAATCATACGTTTTATTGAAACTGTTAACATACTTGATGTATTTTGATGTTAACAACTTGTACGACTGTGTCAATCATGTTATACGCTGATTTTCGATCGATGTAGGTTTTGATATTACGACCATGTGACAGATTCACTAACGGGTTACGTTCTCGAAGTGAACTTGGAGTATTCGAACATCTACATGATGCGCATTTCGATTTACATGATGCGCATTCCGTTTTGTCCGACACGCGAGAAACCTGATAAGCGAGAAAATAAGCTTCTTGTACGATAAAAAGCGTTACGTCATACATTATCGCAATCTTTAACAATGTATTCGCCACGGCCTCCGTATCGCTAAGGTTCATCATATATGACATATACTACAATTCGCGTAATCTCCATAGCTTCGTAATTATATTGAATTCAATACAAATTCAATACAAATTTCAGAAGTTATGAGAACAATGAATTCGAGAAAAATTTATGCAAACTTATGAATAATGCAGTTTTCGGCAAAACCATGGAGAATGTGCGTAACTATATCGATATACGACTCGTGACGCGTTAATACGGACAGTATGGCGCGGAGGTAATGATCGCGAAACCAAATTTTAATAGTCGTAGTGTTTTTTCCAAGAACTTGATAGCGATAGAAATGTGAAAACTTAAAGTGAAGTTCGACAAATCAATATACGTGCATCTTCGCACATCTAAAATGTGTTTGTACGATTTCACCACGAGCATATGGCACCGCTATTTCGCGAAAATTGTAAAGTTATGTATATAGACAGTCTATAGACAGTCTAATTTATCATATCAAATGTACAATATTATGAAATGCATTATCAGTAAATTCAATATGAGCGATTACACGGTTGACAATGTTTATGATCCATTCGCTAATAAAAAAGTTCCCGGTTTGAAAGACGAAAACAACGGTGTCATGAATTCGTTGGGCTTAGAGCAAAAATATATGCTTTGCGCGTCGATGGGAAGAAGGCAAAAGGTGTCAACAATAATGTTATATTGGGTTGTCCGAAAGTTGTACAATGTACAGTTCGTGCCGATTAACTTATATAATTTAATAAATTAAATGTATTATATACTAAAATTTAAATCTGCGTTTTAATTTTCCTTCAACATCGGCACGAATTTTCTGGACAACTCAATATAACATTATTATTGACACCTTTTGCCTTCTTTGTATCCTTCTTCCCATCAACGCGCAAAGCATATATTTTTGCTCCACATACGAGATCAATAACGTTCGATGATTACATGCAATGTCTGAATAACGAAATCGAAATGAAGCAGTAGCAATCTTGCCTAAAATCTAAATTGCATGACGTGTACACAGTATCTGAAATGAAAATCGCTCTAAGTCCATGGATAACGATAAATAATACATTTTAACAAACATTCTATCGATACGCTGGGGGTATTATAAAATATTACAATATTATAAATTCATTTTTTTTTGTATTTATGTATTTTTAATAAAACACATTTGTATATGATGTATAATATGTTTAAATATGCTTGTATATATGTTTTTATATATGTAATATGTGTTTTTATATGTATAATACGTTTGTATATTTAATATGTTTGTGTATATTTAATATATATATTTACATAGAGAAAAAGAATTATACAATTTATAATAAATTTTGTAATAAATTTTATTTTTTTTTTTTGTAACACACTATCCTTGTGTATCCAAGAGTTGTGTAAATTATCAAATCCTAACCATTTAACGTAATCTTGTCTTCTTTTTTACGCAATACCTTTTCAATTAGATATAATACGTCGGGGTTAGGGACGCAATGCAGCTCATACTCGTAGAATTCTCCAGCGACCGGTTTTCTGCGGTAATCTTTCAAAAGATATGTCACGGGATTAGTTTTCTATACTTTGACGATTCTAAAGACCTCCGTGGTCCAATTTGACGTGTAAACTTTCTTAAAGATCATCTTGAATTTGTTCGTACGTATCGAGTTACCCACTTTGAATCGCGGGAGTGCGACGGCCTTTATGCTGTACATTGTGTTTAAGAGTTTATCAGCGATTATGGTTTCAATGTTTCGTGCGTTATACTCTGACACGAGACGCGGTCGATCTATTTGTAATTTCCATTGTGCGTAAATTGTTTCCTCATACAATTTAACTTTTAACTAATTTTTTATGTTTCCTCAAACATATCGTTTTTCAATGTACAATTGAACCGGTGCTTTCATTACGGAATATGTTGATTTATATCGTGTTTTTTCAAGAGTACGTTTGTGTTGTAAAATTTTTTTCCCATATCGGTTTGCAAATTTTTCGGATATCTTCCATCATCTTGAATTATCTTTGTTATCTTTGTAATCATCTCATTTCCACCCTTGGTTTTGAGCGGTACGGTCCATGCATACTTACTCAACACATCGATAAGAATATAGTAATCTTTGTTGAACCATGTGTGGGGACGCATCTCTATATCAGCCTGTCAAATCATCGTATCCTATGACACGTCTACATGAAAAATTTCTTTTCACTAGAGCGTGCAGTTCTTCCATCAGTCATCACTTTTTGAGATTTTTTTTTTCGGACATGTTTTATTTTTATTGTATTATAATGTGCAAAGATCTTACGCAAATGTTGTTTATCAACACTTCAATGTCGACTAAAATAATTGCGTATCTCCGTTTCAATTTGTAATAAGGTCAGCTTCACGAAGCTCCTCGATAATGAACAAGATTTCGTTATCATGGGCATTGTGACCTGCCTGATGCAATCAGGCCTCAAGCAATCGATTCAAAAACTCGTTAGAATCGTCGTAATGAACATAATCAATTTTATTGTCGTTTAGAATCATGGTATGTAGTATTACGTCTTTTCCGACTTTTTTACCTGATTTGTCATTTAAGATCATGATATTATACCTTTTCCAACACTTTTACTTCATTTGTCGTTTAGTTTCCTAGCGCGTGATATGCATGATATTCTAATGGCTAAATTTGTATTTTACCTGACACCAAGGCTTTATATATATTCTTATATTATATTCTTATATTTGTATCCTTTGTTACCCAATATTAGATTATTCACTTTATGACTCCGCCTATAAGTATATTCGTTGCTAACAGTATACTTTTATTTTCTTATTCCAACCTAAGTAATGGCACCTTTAATTGTTTGTCAAAAATTATTACTCTTCGAAAAAAATGAATGTATCCAATGAAAAATTAAAACTCAAATGCTACAATCTTAACTAATCGAGTTAAGTTCTATTAATAAATTAAAAAGTAAAACACATGATATTGTTTCTTGTTTTTTATACAAGCTTATCTTTTTAAAAAAAGGTAGAAAAAGCTAAGCATGCGTGCGTCGTAAGAGAATCATTTGGGCCGGTTTCATCAACGCCAATTATCCATAGGATGACTAATTGTGTTTGTGTTTGCTGTTTAGTAGAATAGACCACTTATGGTTAATCGTCGATTCGGCTTAATCGAGTTGGTGAAACCGGCTCTCTGTAAATATATATATATATATATATATGTATATATATATATATATATAATTTTAATAAATAGTAGTATAATAAAAAAATGTATGGACGTATTATAAATAATTCCGTATTCTTCTCAGGTGCATGTATTGCATGTTTGCAGTTTTATTTCCGTAGAGTTTGTTTCATTGACCTTTTCTATTGTCTCAGTTCTATAATTCTATTCTTGCTTTTTTACAATAATTCCCAGTTAATTTTGTTTCTGGTCATTGTATCATCTACAGAGGAATGTAGTAATTGTAGTATTTAATAGTGGAAATGTCACTTTCATCTCTGTATAAAATAGGCAGGACATAAGCAGAATAATAATAATAATAATTGATGAACAGGGTCACGCAAATTTAAACAAGAAAATTCTTTAATTCAATAAAGAATAACAGTTTAAAATTCAGCATTAATGTTTTGGCATTACATCTCAGAGTTCTACAGTTTTAAGAATCTTTGTGATAACAGTGAATTTTATAATTGCATTTAGTAGTCAATTTTTTCAATTAATTTGAAAGATTTAATTTTAATCAGCAGTTATAAAAGGAACATGAAGCATATAAATATCTTTTTTATATTGAATTCACTGTATCAACCTATTGTATATTTGAGAAAAAATTCACATATAATAGATATAATAATGTATATATATATATATATATATATACATATATTATTATAATAGATATACATATAATAGATATATATATGATTATTATGTGACTTGTGAGTTCGATTAACATCAAGTTTCGATGTGAAGCTGTTTTTGTATCTAAGCCATTTCCTATTGTAACTCCTCTTGTTAACATGCAAGTACAACACGCGCTTTTTATATTTGTGAACAACTTGCGTAATTACCAGTAACATTTTTAAATTTATTATTTAACATTGAAAATGACTCGATAAGGATCGAAACGCGTACAAAATTTAGATTGTTGATAAAAATAGTTTTATTCACATAATAACTTGAGTGGTTTATAATTATATTATTTATTTAAAAATATTATATTACTTAAAAAAATTTTTAAATTTTCAAATAACAGAATATTAAATTTATATAAAATATCATTTGTTTGTGCAATATGTAAATGGAATTGAATCGGCTGAATGAAACCATGACCAATCACGAGCGGTCCACCAATTCTGCATCATGGGATCGCATCCTCATGGGATGCGGAACTGTGGAACTTCGTGATTGGTCGTGGCTTCATTCCGTCGATTCTGCTGTTTTCTGTTGCGCAAATTTATTGGCCGCAGCACAGACTCTTGCATAACGTATAATGCATAGTGCATAAGGGAATCAACTAATCGGAATCAACTAATCGAAAATTCTTTTTTTCCATGAAATGGGAGGAAAGGAAAGATTCTGATTGTTGATTCGCTTATGCACTATGCGTTATGCGATAAAAGTCTATGCTGCGTTTTTATTTTTTTTGCGGATTTCACCGATGCTTGCGTGTACAGCCGGTCACAGAAAGGTTGCAACACTTTTTTTTTCGATGGGATTCAGAATGTAGCTTGCTTCACCAAGCGATTGATTCTTATTTATAGATCCATAAATAAGAACCAATCGCGCGGTGAGATAGTGCTCCGTTCATAATATTAAGTATAAAAGTACTATATGTAATAATGCTGAGTGCACTAGTGCTTATTAATTAATAGAATAAAATATGATGTGCATAAATATTATATCTTATAGTCTAATATTATATCTTATGATCTTGCTACCGAATTCACGTAGAGATAGGTACGTGCAATCTTTTGACGGGGTAGATTTTTTGCATTTATTAATAATAAAATTATCTGTCTTCTATGTGATTATCAATTCTTTGTTATTAAAAAGTACATCCTCCATAGATTTTACAATATTAAACATTCCAATGGATGTAGTACGAAATATATGAACCAGAAGAAACATGATTTTCAGGGGTTAAAGCTCTTTTGTCAAGAAGATTGTTCGAGTTCTGATACTACTACATCTTCAACAAAAGCCATTACTGCATCATATGCCATATCTCATGTTATTGCCAAACATTCGAAACCGTTTACGAATTGGTGAATTCGTAAAAGAATGCCTCATCGTAGTAGTAGTCTACCAGAAATATATTGATGACAGCAGTGGGATGTACATTGATTTTCATGAGATTTTCTTAAAATTTTGTTCTGATCTTCCGTGAAAAGATTTTTCGAGACCCACATAGGCGTAAGAAATTCCGTCGAGTTAAGCAAAACGCTCGATCGGAAAGAAACAATCTTGTTCACGCAGCATGTGTAAAGCTGCATTCGAGTCGTCGTTCACAGAACTCAGTTCGCGCTGCGATCCCCCATCCGCAATAGGTTATTTTCACCGTGTCAATCGAGCCACGTAAACAGAGTTCGCGTACCGATGCAATGATTGAGCGGAAACCTTCTGCTTGAACTGCTTGCGCCAAGGTCCCTTAAATGAGCGCAACCTCTTTTCTTTTTCTCCGTGGCATTATCTCCAAATCGACGGAGTAAAAGCCATCCCCACATGTTGCATATACGGTAAGCGCCCAGCCATAACACATATCCGAGTGTGAGGATTGTCCGTTCACATTTTCTCTCCTTCTTGGTCAACTGGCACATAATGGAGAGAGATACGATGAGACTCGATTCGAGTCCATATGAATTGCGATCGCATTCCCGCTGGCATAATCATTTCGCGACGATTATTAACTTTCTCTCTTTCATTGCCATGTCGAGAATAAATGAAAAAGAAATAGGAGGGAGGGAGGGATGGAGAGAGGGAGGGAGGGATGGAGGAGGGAGGGAGGGATGGAGAGAGGGAGGGAGGGAGGGAGAGAGAGAGAGATAAGAGAGTCATGCCAAGTGATACAAGTCAAAGTATAATATAATTATCTCCATATAATTATTATACAGACTATTCGATATAAGACAGTGGAGGCCACGCCAACAAAATAGAAGATCTGCGAAAAGAATATGAACAAGTAATTAAAATTATGCAAAAAAGGGAACGGGAATTTAGATCTCGTGCAGAGATGTTTAAAAACACGATGCGCACGGTGTCAGAGGCGCTGGATTCGACTTTTCCGACCTCTCCGCCTCTATGCTTACAGAACCGAAGTCCTCATTCTTCAATCGCCCTCTTCAAAGGAAACCCCTTCTTCTTCCCTCTAATCCATCTCTCGACACGATGTTCTCCGCTGCTCATTCGGTCTATCCGAAATCATATATTCGTGATCGATCTCGTGCCAAAATATGACGGATATAATATTCCCGTTTGATAGTTCGCGCGCACTTACAAAAGAGCGAAGGATTCCATACCGCTAGTCGACGAAGCACTATTTGTAGGAATGTTACGAAACAGACTATCGCATCACGTTTATCTTGCTATAGAGGACGAGACTCACCTTACAGTAGCCAAATTTCTCGAAATCCTAACCTAACCTTTGGCTCCGGTAGAAGCGCCAATTATTATAAAGGACAGCTTAGTATCGCGTATAAAAAAACCGGGGGAACACATACTCGATTATATCGGTCGAATAAAAGATTTGCGAACGGCCATAATAGAGGGTGACTAAGTAAATCTCGACCGCACTTTAACAAGCACCGAAATGACATCGATCGATTCGTATACCCTCGAAGTCTTTTTCGAAGGTCTCCCTCGCGATTATCAAATTAAAAGGGATATACGAATTTCGCAAACGCCTGTTCCAAAACGATAATGATATATAAACGATCTGAAAGAGAAGGCTCTAGATTAAAGCCAACTCTAACTCGCGCGACGGTAGTATGCCTCTGGTAGTATTCAAGCGCACATGAGAATACTGCGACGCGACGCTCCCGCCGCGCCGCTTACTGCTCCTGAACAATCAAGTCGCCGCGCTTAACGCCTACGAAGGCACATGGAAGATTTGCACGTACTGCAAGAATTTCGAATACTTATTTAATGAATGTATTGGGTTGTCCAGAAAGTTCGTGCCGATTAACCTATATAATTTAATAAATGTATACTAAAATTTAAATCTTCTGCGTTTCAATTTTCCTTCAACATCGGCATGAATTTTCCGAACAACCCAATAGAAAGCGATAATCTCGAATTAATAACTCGAATATTAATAACGGAAACGTTAATAATAATTCAGTATCTGTACCCCGAATGCGGGAAATCAATTCGCGGCCTCGGCCAACGGGACTATCCGAAGCCAGGGGAACGCATGTTCCGTACTTCCTTTGAAATATATTCTCGAGGAATACACGTCCTCCGATCCGACTGCGCCGACGTATCCGTCGTCGAACTCCGATCTCTTTCCTTTCGGGGACTCGCAGTCTACATGCTGAACACGAGTACTCAATTTAACATAAAGGAAACCTGCGTTAAAAATAATATATCTGTTAATATTAACAAAATTTTGCAATTTACTGAAATCACTGAGAACATGGTTAATACTTTCAGATCGATCGAGCCTCTCCTCAGTCCCAGTGATCTTCCACATTGTCCTTGACGATTTTCCTATAATACCACAAGGAATATTAGGATCAACCTTTTTCATTGAATAAAATGCATGCAAAAATTATGCTAAAAGCAGTATTATCTGACCGATCCTTTCCCCTTCAAAGAGAGAGAGAGAATCGGTCAAAATTCCAGCTCGAATGAATTCCGGATTTCTGATTAGAATTGTCAATCCGAAAATAAGACGAGGTATCTCCCCCGCCTTCGAAACCACGAAGGAGTTTTTGCCGGAGACTTCATAGTTACCTGCATAAATAATAAAGCTTACATTAGAATCATTAATATTCTAGATTACAAAATAGAAGTTTTGATATCTCCCTTTCGCTGAAATCTCTTACAAGCTCCAGTGCGTGATCGTACGCCTGACTCATCGCTTCTTAAAAAATCGAGTTCTCAACCTCCAAATAAAATAGACAATTCTCCACTCAACCAAACGAATTCACCTGTAATAAACGAGTTTACCTGTAATAAACGAATTCATCTATAAAAAATGAAATTAGAAATTCGCCTATCGCACATATTATTAACGAACAAACATTTCCACACAAACAACATTAACAAATTACCTCACAACACATCGAAGCATGTCGACCACCAGGGTCAAAATTCTATCAATCGAACAATTCTATAATTCCCTATAACTCTCCTTATTCTACTATTACTAATTCTACAAATATTAATACTATTAACTCTATCGAGTCTTCGATAATGAATATTCCTGATGGATCTCTCTGTTCACTGGACGTCGCTAACTCACCCCTCACGCCAGTAGAACCATTCCCTCCTGATAGCTTCAAAGAACACGCTTCTCTTGCGCGAAATTTGATCATTAAAACCTACACATACTCTATTTTTGAAAAGGGAAATTTGAATTCACTTAATATAAATATAATATAAATATAATAAACAAATTAATATAAATATAATAAACAAATGCGTTATCTTAACAAATTCTTCAGCGATTGGCGTCTCACTAGCGGCGATAACAATGAAATTAATAGAAGCTATACCAGGTGTACAAGTATGAAATGACGATTTGAGAAACAGATGGTGCATCAATGCAGTGTGAAGTACAAAGATTTAACATTATACGCCATTTTATTGTACCATCAACAAGTGTCAAACGCGCAAAGTGATTTGATTGAAAAGTGTTTGCATAGTATTGTGTTGCTGTGTTCAATATGACGAAATAAGGAGCATTCGCGGACAGTATTAATTTTTTGTTTTCATTTGAAGAAAACTGCTGCGGAATCATACCGATTACTTGGAGAAGCTTATGGTGAACATGTTCCATCACAAAAAAACGTGTGAACGATGGTTTCAGCGTTTCAAAATTGGAGATTTCGATGTTGCAGACAAGGAACATGGAAAACCGCCCAAAAAGTACGAAGACGTGGAATTGCAAGCATTGCTGGATGGAGATGATTCACAAACACAAAAACAACTCGCAGAGCAATTGAGCGTTAGTCAACAAGTTGTTTCCAATCGCCTACAAGAGATGGGAAAGATTCAGAAAGTCGGCAGATGAGTGCCACATGAATTGAGAGACAGATAGAGAGGCGCAAAAACACATGTGAAATTTTGCTCGAACGATATAGAAGAAAGTCATTCTTGCATCATATCATTAGTGGGGATGAAAAGTAGATTTTTTTTGAGAATCCCAAGTGCAAAAAATCATGGACGCACCCAAGTGCAAAAAATCAGGCGCATCATCCACATTGATCGTAAGACCGAATCGCTTTGGCAGGAAGACGATGCTCTGTGTTTGGTGGGACCAGAAGGGTGTGATCTATTATGAGCTATTGCCTGGCGAAACGGTTAATACCAAACGCTATCAATAACAATTGATCGATTTGAACCGTTCGCTGCTTAAAAAACGACCAGAATACCAAAAGAGCAACACAAGATCATTTTTCTCTATGACAATGCTCCATACACATACGGCAAAATCAGTTCGGGAGCACGTTGGAAGCACTCAGCTGGGAAGTTCTATCCCATGCGGCTTACTCACCAGACTTGGTTCCTTCCGATTACCACTTGTTTGCATCGATGGGTCACGCACTTGCTGAGCAGCGCTTTGATTCGTACGAAGATGTGAAAAAATGACTCGATGAATGATTCGCAAAAGGGGAAGATTTTTACTGGCGTGGTATCCACAAATTGCCTGAAAGATGGGAAAAATGTGTAATTAGCAATGGAGCATACTTTGAATAAATCTCTTTTTATCATTCTTCCGAATTTAACGTGTTTTTTTTGGGGAAAAAAATCGTCATTTCATACTACACCTGGTAATTATGAAAGTACAGCGAATATACACAGCATTTCGATACTAGTTAACAATGTCAATAAATCCGACAAATTAGCTCACATTTTACCATTGTTATAACTTGAATATTTAACTAGTCCTGAGAAAGAGCACATTATTAGATTAAGGAACACAGTAACAGATTTTATATCTCTAGCGAGCACTTCGATAAATCTCACGCATTAACTCATAAAATTATCATCACCGACGATCTACCCGTTCATCATAAACAGATTTCTCCACGTACATCGCGAAGAAATAACGCGAAGTAAGGGATTTAGTATCGAAAAAAATTGTAACGACTTCTGTTTCGCTTTTTAATTCGCCGGTATGAATAGTACTAAAAATGCCGGATTCGTTAGAAAATAAGCGTTGGCGAATGGTGATAGATTACCGCAAATTAAACAAAAAAACTACAGGGAATGCCTACTTTCTGCCAAATTTAGTGAAATTCTTGACCAATTAGGCAGTGCAAAATATTTTTCGGTGCTAGACCTTGCAAACAGATTCCATCAAATTCTCATGGACCCTGTTTGAGCGATTCGCACAAAATAGCTTTTTCCACTCCTTTTCGACACTTTCAATTCGAATGCAAATTTCGTTCGGATTAAAAAACACGCCAGCCACATTCCAAAGATTAATGGATCAAGTACTAACCGGATTGCAAGGAGTAGAATTATTCGTTTATGTGGATGATCGTGCTATACGCTAGTTTACTGCAAGAACACGAGATTAAAATTAACAAACTAAGGACTTAGAGCGCTAATCTAACGCTCTAATTCGACAAGTGCGAGTTTTTTAGACACGAAATATCTCGGTCACGTGATAGGAGAAAACGGCGTCAAACCAGACTCACAAAAGATAGTGGCCATTAAGGACTTTCAAGGCCGCGGAACTTGAAAAATATACGCCAAGTTTTTTTCCTTACCGCCGGTTTATTTCAAAATTTTCGAAGTTCGCCAGCCCTTTATCGAATCTGTTAAAGAAAGAAATAATCTTTAAGTGAACACAGGAAATGCAAGTCACTTTCGATACATTAAAAACTTTACTTTGCGAGAAACCGATCTTATAGTATCCTGATTTCGAGAGAGAATTTATACTTACCACCGATGCGTCGGTGATTATGCAATCGGAGGCGTCATCAGCCAAACCTTCGTGCTCGTAACCGACCATCAATCGCTGACGTAGCTACATAGAGTTAAAGATCCGATATCACGGTTTATGAGATGGCGTCTAAAACTAGAAGAATATAACTACAAAATTGTATAAATCAGAAACTTGTAATAACAATAACGCACATGCTCTCTCTTCAGAAATCCTGTTCCTAGCTCAGATTTTCCACACCTACTGGTGTTAACCATTGAGAAAAATCGTCATCTTGGTTCCGATTCCTCTTTCCATAGTAAGGAAAATTCTGACTCTGATGATGAGCCACTTCGAAGACCATTTTCTTGCCAACTCTATATGAGACGACCTCTAACAAGGTCAATGACTCAAAAATTTCAATGGACTGAGGAATCTTTCCTCTCCTTTCCTTAACCGCCTTTCCTCACAGGAGACATCTGACGTAGAACCGATCAAAGATGATCAATTAGAATTAAAATTGGGACTGGGAAACTCTAAGGACAACGCTTTTCATAAACTCACAAAGAATTATAAAAACATGTGACCTATAGTTCTACTGCAAAGACTGAGACTGGAAGAAATCCCCACAACATCCACGTCAAGATACAATTTACGACCTCGTAGTCAACATACATTGACATCTTTGAAAAAGATCCTGCTGAATCAGACTACTCCGAGGATGCCGAAGGAATTCAATGATCACGACCAACCTAATTGCGCCTGATGGAAACTTCCTAACCAACTTTGCGCTTCAAAGGAATACAACCTCGCGCCGGATCTCCTCAATATAGACGAACCAATCACAGAACAAGAATTACGACCTCGGACAGAAAGTGAAAAACACATCGGATTAGAAAATACTTGAGCCTACATGCGACATTAAAGAAGTGGATACGCCATTCTCCACTTGTAACGACAATTTAAATATATTCGTTACCGTTAATAAATTATCTTGCGCTCCTATAAAGGAGCACAAGAATTACTTAAAAATAAAAATCTTCCTACACTAGACAATTTAATCTTAGGTTCGAATCAAGTAATACTCTCTTCGTCCACCGACATATAATTGTTCTGACTGTAAAAGACCTTATGTTAAAATAGATGAAAAAATTTTAACCGTATAGCAACGCTCACATTTCTTTAATTCAAACAAATGTTTTTTTAATCAAAGGAATCGAAAATTACCAAATTTTAAGATCTATCAAGACTTTCAAGATCTATCAAAGTTTATCGAGACCTAAGAATTTCAAGACCTAAGAATTTCAAGATTTACTAAGACTTTCAATTTATCAAGATATTTAAGAGTATATAATTTTAAATAATATTCGAAGTTTCGAAATAGAGTAATGATTAAATTGATTGAAAAATCACAAAAGATATGATTGAATACTCATCATTAGTCCTAAGTAATAAATAATTCGTAATTTTGAGTCCAGAATCGATTTAACAATATTTTAACAAATATAATGTCAAGTTTTAAACTTAAATATTGATTATTAACCAAGTTATATTGAGTAAAACGTAATGGGATATATATCACCTTCTTCGCTGTGATTTAATCTTGTGAACTGTTTCTTGATATAATTTTAATCTTGTCTTTAATTCTTACAGATATGAAAACATTACGGCAAACAGCACGTGAGACTGATGAGAAGTATCGAAAAGCACGTAAAAGTCATAACACAGTAGAAATGAGTATAAAAAATACGACGAGTGATTTATTGTCCGAAACAAAACGTTTAAAGGAAAAATTATTAAAGGTAATATTACAATTAAAATTTTTTTGTATTAAAGCAATCAACTTTTAAAGAAGTTAAAGAGAGACATTAAAGAAAGATTCAATATTAATTATCGTAATTAAATTTTAATAAATATCTTTTCATAATTGTTATTAAAACACATAAATGATATTATATTATTATATTCGTAAATAACTGTTAACACTTAATGTATACATCACATAAGATCACAACAAAAGTTATATCAAACTAAAATCATAATCATTTTTTAAAAGTACTCTTCTATTCTCTTCGATACCATATTTTATAAATAATATTTGAGTTTTTAAATAAAAAAATCACATTGAAAATTATATTTTGCACTTATTATTTTCACACTTAAAAGAAGGAAAATTCATAATCATGCTCCTAATTTGAGACAAAATTTGGGACACATTATAAAGTGACGAAGAATTAAAATTTGGACTGTCCCTTTCAATTTGGGCGGTTGGTCACTTTACACATAAAGAACATACATATATTATTTGTTGACTCTTGCTATTACAACTTTATATATTTCACATTTCAAGCCATCCTCAGTAAGATACAAAACTTAGAAATAATCCTTGCATACAAATCAAGTTCCTGCTCAACGACATAAATTAAAATTTATATTAATTTATTTTAATAAATCCTTCATCATAGTATGCTAGTGATGATTCCGAGAAAATTGCAAACGTATATTAAGTACTAATAAGATAAATTCAAAAGATTTATATATCATACTTGCTGGAAACGAAATGTCTATTCAACTCGCTCTTACAATTGATGTTAAGAGCGATAAAATCATTGGATTTGAAGATTGAGAAATGAAGCGGACAAGATGATTTGCTGATCAATTGTTTTTTATATAAGATGTTTATCATCTGATTGGGAAATGTCTATTGATTATAGCTTTTCTAATATAGTGCAATCTTATCTACCTAACTTTTAAGATATGTAAAGAAATAATTAACATTTCTGCAAAGATGTGGTTTAAAACCGAAAGCTATTGTTTATGACTAGGGAGGATTTAATATTGCAGTAATTATCTTATTAATACAAGAAATACACGCGCAACATTTTAAATATTGTATAATAGTAAGTAGAAAAAAACATATGTTAAGGATATTAAGTTAAATATTCTACTAAAAAAATATTGTAATAATACTAAGAAATAACATTCTGAATGATATATTATTAGGTGTACAAAAAAGTTCTGAGCTTTTTTTTGTAAAATTCAATCTTTATTCGTATGTAATCGTACGGAAATGGCTTGCTGCGTAACGCCAAGCTGTTCTGCAAGCTCCTTTTC
>Ga0157363_1002653_pt1 | contig 15876 bp, 2 predicted proteins | sample AttsexASBM1_FD_111477 | JGI IMG/M metagenome (GOLD analysis project Ga0157363, IMG submission 111477) | Fungus gardens microbial communities from leaf cutter ant in Ribeirão Preto, State of São Paulo, Brazil - Atta sexdens ASBM1 | ecosystem: Host-associated > Fungi > Mycelium > Unclassified ...
AAAATTTTCAGAATACTATAAATTACTGTTTCGCTTAATTCTTCGAATTGTATTTTATTACAACTAGTTCAATCTTTCTACAGAATTATCTAAACTCTGTTTTATTTCTTTTTACATATTGGATTCGTTATTTTCAGCATCGAAGAGCTGCATAATTTGTTGTTCGCGTGCGAAGCAATTCGCAAAATTTAAATACTAAATTATGAAATAAACGTGCAAATTGATGTATAATTGACGTATAGACAAAATTTCAAAAGTAGCTGCTAATCGCGCGACGTTATCACGATGGATAATTCACGGGCGCAATAAGACAACACTCATGTCGGCCATGTCCACGTCCATGAAATGGAAATTAGATTCATTCCCACACGCGATCCCAGTTTTCAGCGGGCGCGCAGAATCGATATCGAGTATCTTGTTATGCGTGCCCAATGGCACAGCGGTTCTCACATGCTTTCGATCACGAAAATATACGCGACAGATTTGACGACTTGAATATCCGTTTACACTTAAAATAGCATCTGTCACTAGCCGTCACTAGCCGAATTCAAATCTGTCAGGTCATTTTATAATATTTGTTATCGATTTTATTTATAGAAATACAAAATGCAGCATGAAATAATTCTAGAAATGGAGTCATAATATTCTTTAATGTTTTATTTACCTCAGCGAGAGAGAGAGAAAGATAAAAATTTTTATTGAAACAATGCTTAAAATGTAAAATAAAATAAAAAAAAAATCAGAAATTTCCAGGCGATTGAGAGCACTAATAGCGCAAAAATTGGTGCATTTGATATCATATATTATTATTTTCAATAGTATATTTGAATTTCTTACATAAAATATCGATCGAACGTTTCATTCGAGCCATCTTCAGCGATGAAGTAATTACATATGATGTTGTTGGTTATTAAGAAAAAAAAACTAAAAGAAATGTTTGATATGAGTAATCATTTATTTAATTAATATGCAACTAACAAAAGCTTTCTTATTTTTTCATTCAAAAATTGTGTTGTTCTAATCAAAATTTAGTTATTCTAGTCAAATTTTTGTTAATCTAATTAAATTTTTGTTAAAACAATACAATTTTTTAATAAAAAGGTAAGAAAATTTTTGTTAGCTACATATCAATAAAATAAATGATTACACGTACTAAAATATTTCTCTCAGTGTGTAACATTTATTTGCAATAATACAAAACTTTTCTTAAAATAACTATCAATAAAATGAATGGTTACATATTAGTATTATAAATAACATTATTTACGTATATCTAGAATTATCAGGATTATTTCATTGAGACCGTGATAAGATAAATTGAAAACGTATTATCGGAGCATTCCGAATTTTTATTCACAGCGCATCAAATATAGACAGAAAGATATTTAACGTTACATTTTTATATAGAATTTTTATACGGATTCGCATTGGCGTGCTTTTCCATAGGTAGTAACTATAACTCGGCCGTAAAAAAGGAACGGGCCTCGTAAATTACATTTGCGATTTAATATCGGGACACCAATAAATCTTCGTAACAGTACACGACTTCAGCAGCAATGAGAAAGAACGTCTCTCCCTTGGATTTCTAAGTTGTCTCAAGTTAAGCCCCCAGTCGTCTGTTTGCATACAATAGCTGAACGGAAGAAGATATACGCCTAGTTTTTATATGAAGAATATATATTATATAACGGAAACTAATCAATCCGACAGGCTAGTAATAACAGTTACAAACTAAAGGAATTGCGAAAAAATTGATTGAGTTTTATGAACGCTTTATATGCAAATATATTTGGCTTTTACTCTAATTGAGCATTACGTCACGTGTACATAAAAAAACATCTAAAATACAGAATTGATCGTTTTTAAACTTCCAAATATGTGCTTATTGTATCATCTCTTCAAAGATGTATCTAATTCTGCGAATTGACACGGAAAGAAAATTTTTGCTCAAGTACTCAAAAATTTAGTCAAACACAGATTTAAAAATAATTTTGTTGGACCAAATCTAGATCTAAAAATAATTAGCTATTAATAAAATAAATGGTCATACTAGTATCATCAATAAAATATTATTCACGTATTTCTAGAATTGTGGGAATATTTCATTGAGATCTTGATGAGATAAATTGAGAAGCGTATTACCGAAGCGCTGCGAATTTTTATTCACGGCGCATCAATGGCGTGGAAATTTCAAGAATGACAAATATTGCAAAAAGTTTCGATATTCTACCAACTACTTTTGCGTCCTACGAAGTAGTAGTTTGATAAGTCAATGGTTTAAAAAAAATAATTTTTTTAAACAAAAATTCGATTTCTTTGTCAACCTTTTCATATGCTCCTTTTAAAAATCACTGATTTATCAAACTATAAGATCAACAAAATTATTTAATCTGTATCTAGCTATAAATTTTACAAAACTACAAAACTTGTTCTTTCCGTATAACTAAATTTTTAGATACTTCAGCAAGTCCTTTCTGTGTAATCCTACTATCTCGAATTGTCGCGAGAAAAATAAAACATGAGCCGTTAGCTAAACGTCTTTAGGAAGATTCAGCGGACTTGTGACCGGAGAAACTCAGGCCAGGGCAGATCGTCAGTAAAGTTGTACGAGCCTCGATATAGCCGGCTGCGCCGAAGATATCGGGAACATGAGAGACGAGAGTAACGCGCAGAGATAGCCCCGTGTGGATGGGTCATCTCATTATCTCGGGGCGCATTTAACCGGCGGATGCAAGCTACTTTTCTGAGATATCCTTGAGCCCTCTTTTTACCGTATCTACCGACGGACGTGACGTTATACTGAGAAAAAAAATAACGATGTATAAGACTAGAAGACTCCTTCGCGCAAAATCGATACTCGTATAATCTCGCGGACATCGTCACTAAAAATCTCGCGAAAAACGTGCAAATAAAAGAGTCCGGAATTAAGACGAAAAGATCCAACGTTGACGTATCAACTTTTCATCTTATACATATTGTATATCATGACACATACAAGACGAATAGAGGGACAGAGACAGAGAATATTATCTATCTATCGTGACGCCATTCGAGTTGCGCTTCGACGAAGCAAATATCGAGTTTAACGAGTTTTGCGAAACTCCAGCGATCACCAGATAAACCCATTAGGCGCGAGAGAAACTTTGGCGACGACGGAGTATCGAAAAGTACTATCGGCAACCGTCATAATACACCGCTTTGCTCTACTAATTCTTCAATCTAAGAATTATATTTTATTAATAAAAATTAATTTTGTTCTTATTTTGATTAAATTTTATTTTCTTATTTTATTATTTTATAATTATATTATTTTATTATATTATTTTTACTTTATTACAATATTTTATTATTTTATTATTTTAATTTTATTCTTTTATTATTTTATACGCATCAATATTTGTTTATTTGTTCTCTTGACCTTTTACCTATATTATTTTGCATAATGTACGCGCTTGATTTTCATATTTTTTATTTAAAAAATTTCAAGTAAACAGTTATTACAAACCACACAGGTTTCAATAAAAAATTAGATAAAATATGCAATGCTTATTAAAAAAAAACATTTTTATTTCACGCAGATCTTATAAGACGAGTTTCAAAACGGTCAAAGAATAAAGAATGTAGAGCGCCTTTACAGAGCAAAGCACTCTAAAAGTCCAAAGAGAACTCGGCTTTGTTCGTGCGAAGAGTACACTCAAGTATAAAGATGCACAGTTCAAAAGCTTACTGAGAACTTGAAAATTTCAAAATCTCTTATGTAGAGCGCAGCTAAAACAAAATCATCACCAGCAAAAACTCAATTCGACAATCGTACGTCAGTCATGAATAAATAATTTCGAAAAAAAGAAGATAAATACGATTCCCGCGTATTGGAAAATTGTTGTTGCCAATCGTCTAAATTCGCTGAAGAGAAAGCAAGCAGAGACTAGAACGATGGATGATCCTGCAGAAAGCAGGAGAGAAGGATATACGCTCCGCGATAGAGGAGGCTGCAGCATGCGTGGGCGGTAACGACGTAGGCGACAGGGGTTGCCAGGGACGGTGGGGGTGAGCTACGTGGGTGAGCCCAGAAGCAGGATACCCCCCGTCGGATGACTTAAAGAGACGCTGCGACTATCCCGGACCGATCGATATCCGCAGCAGCCGCCAGCCACGACTACGACACGCCGCGCCGTCAACGCGGGCTTTCCCGGACTTTCCTTTCCCCGATCAGAGAAATTATATCTTGTTCGAATAAGTTTTTATTATTTACACAGAATCCAATTATTGTTTGCACCGTTTATGCATTTATTAATTCGTATTGAACGTTCCCATGTCTGGCTTTACATAAAATTTATTGTTTTAATCTTAAATCCTTTTTTTAATGTACTATTATAATTTGACTGTATTTAAAGATTACAATTAAATTATAATATTATATTTTAAAAAAGCATTTGAGATAAAAAATAATGTAAACAAATAAAGTTTCGTGTAAATATTCGGACGTAGATTTCTGGGATGTTTTTTATTTATTTTTTTATTTATCGATGATGACTAGTCTAGAAATATAAGATGATTTTGAACGAAGACATTTTATCTTTCATCTTGCTTCTCACATAATCACATTTCATTTTAAATTGAAATAAAAATTTCACTTAGATAACAGTTATTCGTGATACATCAGTAAACTTTATGAAATTTTTTATTCGCAAATACTTTACTCCGCATTTAATACCTACTTATTACCAACTTGTTAAAGTAGGAAAGTTGATCCTAATATCTAGATCGTTTTAATATATTTGAGTCAAATAGGTGGAGGACAAAGTATAGGTCTACACAAACAAGAAGTTTTTCCAATTGGACAGATGATGCTGCGACTTTCCGAAGATAAAACGAAGATTTGCAAGTTATGCTCGGTAATCGCGTAATATATTTTTCTAAGAGGAAGTGATCTTTCTTTGAAACAGCAATCGATTCTTTATGCATGTATTTGCGATTATCTCATGCATAAAATTACGAATGTATAATTGCTTTACTTCGAAATTGTGTTACCAGTAATGAAATAAATGCAATAGTAATAACAATTTTAATAATGTCTACATAAATTTTATGAAGATGTAAATTCTTTTAATACATACATCAATGCGTGTTTCTTAAATTAATCTCAAACTTATTGGCTGTCCATTGCTCGCCTTTGTTAACTTCTGACATCATTAAAGCAACTTCTGCCATCGTCGCAGTGATCTATTAAACTTATTAACATATAAAGAAACGAGCAAGAACGAAATTAAAAAAAAGAAAGCAATAGATATTATATTTAAGCCTAAAATCCGCGAAAAATCCGCGGAGCGAAGTGAATTAATCATAGAAATTCAGGCCTTATTGGATTTATTTGAAGGAATAGGATGGGATTCGTCGAGACGAGTAGAACGAATCATCTCATTCCACCGATTCTGCGCGAGAAGGAAGAATTTCTATTCAGCCGGACGAGAATTACACGTCGCGATGTGCCTCGTAAAGAGCGTTTTCTGCAAAAATGAAAATTTAAGGAGCATCCCTGTGCATTTTATTTCTCGATCTCGGGATAGCGTACGAAAATATTACTCGCGTTTCGTCTAAGAATTAAGCTCGATTGCTTGGGAAAAACGAGCGAGAGAAACTTTGATATTGGAAACCGAAAATGCATTCATTATTCGGGTGAAAAGAATAACGGAATAACGAGCAACGCTTGACGACATCGCTTGACGCGGAAGGAAAATGAAACTCTGCTGCAATTATTCCGTGAGGAAACGTGAGAGTCGCGCTAACGGTATCGCTTTGTTTCTTTACGTGGAATTGTATTACAGTAAAATCTAGGTTTCTCTTCGTTTGCAACTCGGAAGTCATCCGACTTAATTGTCATTTAATTGTCTCACTCTAAGAATGTTAAACTCCGCAGTTAAACTTTGAGAAGATTGCAATATAAGTAAAAACACTGATAGCTGTAAGCATTAAACTGTTCTTTCTGTGTAGGTTTTATTTGACATTTTTCTTGTTCAAGTTGCCGTCATAGAATACATCTCAAATATTCTTCACTTAAAACAATTAAAATTTACTTTTAATCTTGTTAAAAGCAACATGCTGTAGCACAACGTTGTTCGAATTAAATTAAATTGTTTCTAATTTTTTAAGTGAAATATGGCACAAATATTCTATACAATTTTTTTACTTCTGGCTATTGGGAACATTCTTGTTTGTTGTGCTCTTGTAATAAAATTATGCGCTGTCTGGCACAATACCAAGCGCTTCAAAAAATTTCATGGTCGTCTTTATGAAAGTCACGTTAGAATAAATTCGAGCACGGTAGGCAAGCGAGAATTTCAGAATTCTAAACGATCACAATTATTCAAACTTGCAGCTGTCATGAGAAAGCAGAAGACAGTAAACTCTCAGTTGGCATCAGTAACACTTAAACATTATAACCGGACAAACCGGCATTCTCGTTGAAATGTAAAATGTAATGCATGCAAACAGATAGAGAAAGAGAAAAGAGAAGGTGAATGCAACAGTCGAAACGTGAATGCTCTTTGCACAGATACGCCGCAAGTTTCGTCCTATTGTACAACTCCGTGGAAATAGTTTCCTGTGTACGCAAAGCGCAAGTTAAACTTAGGTACGACATGTGAAGCAAGAAACTTCATGAAATTTTTCTAAACACGATGTCAGGTATGTGCAACGTGGAAAATCGCAAACAACTGCGTTGGCAGGACGATTGTGCAGGTTGTATTCGACTGCATTCTTCGCGTCACTTTCCAATTGAGAGGAAAGCTGCAGTGAACGCTAGTGTTGTAAATACCTGTCACGGAACTACTTCAGGGGCGCTTCAGAAAAACGAGCGTAGCGAATTTTCCAAAAATTTCGGCAAAACTAGAATTTCGAGCTTTCAAAACGATCTTCATAAATCTCAAGAAAGAGACTCGACGTACAAAAATATAAATATAAATCCAAAAATATAAATTTCTATACTCGCAGATTTCGTGACAAAATATAATATTGTTTTATCTTATTTAAATTTCGTGACAAAATATAATATTGTTTTATCTTAAGATTAACGCATGCTGTGGATTGCTAAGTTCATTTTCTTGAAACTGATTTTACTCGTATTGATCGTGTATTACTTGCGCAAAACTCATTCGCCGTGACTTTTTAAAAACATCGACAAACCAGAGATATGCATGCCCTCGTGGCTGTTTATGACACATTACTGAGTATCTATACTACGAATAATTAATGAAACTGTTGTTTCCGAGCAAAGATTACAAGTAGAATAAAATCATCATAACACAACGATTACTGAATACATGATTATTGGCAATTTAAATCGTCAGTGCAAAGATCGCATTAACGCAAATATTAATCTGCTTTCTATATTGACGAACAAATTCAAGATAAATATATTTATCATTTATATAGCAGCATTCGTGGATAAAGCTAAGAAAAGTTGGAATTATAATAGCAGGAATATGAATCATTATGATGATGAGAGGGTATCATATATAACGCGTGTATAAATGGAGTTAAGGAACAGAAAAAAGATTCCCACGAATATAGAAAGATAGTACGAAAGATATAGTTGTGATAATTTTGTAATGTTAATATAAAAATCGTTTTTCTCTGAACAGCTTTTTACCATACCAAGATCAACGATAATATAATAATAATAATAATAATACTGATACTGTTATTAAAAATCAGAGTATTAGAGATGCAGTTTTATTATAATCAATCTATCATATCCATCTATACAAGAATGTATAGTTAAATGTATAGCTAGAGCTTGACTCACGATCTTTTCTCGACTATGAGGAAATAACACCTTGAAGGCGTTATTTCCTCATAGTCGAAATACATTGAATTTTTGCAGTCCCTTTGCAGTATATTAAAAAATTCCTGATTTTTCTGCATCCTCTTTCGCACCTTCCTTTATTCGTTCCGAATCGAAACGACATTAAGAAATTCCTAATATTGAACATACCACGCACTTTCCGGTTCGTTTATTCGCAACAACGACTCGAATAGATTGATTGATAGCTATTAAAGATCCATCTGTTATGCGCGCTGGAATCGTGATACGAAAAAACATTATTCAATATCTCATAAATCGAAATTATTATATCACGTCATGCATTCCAAATAGAATCGATATTAACGAATTTGATCAAGCATGCAGTATCTTTCGATTTATTTATCCATGATAACAATTGAGAATTGTTACTATTAGACTGTTTGTTACTATTAACTATTTGTTATTATTAGAATAGATATATTATAGAAATAGAAAATATTTAAATATTTAAAACGAAATTTAAAGTATATTGAAACGTACATGGAAGTTTATAAATAATGAATATTGATTTAAAATACGTCGTTATATTATTTCATTAAAAGAAGCAATTGTCCTATGTATTAATATCTAATTCAAATGAAAAGAGAGAGACTTTCTTTGGAAATACATAAATACAATGAAAAAAAGATATATAGGTATAGGAACATAACTTAAGATTCACAGCGGCAATATTTACCGAGCCAATTATCGCTTTACAGTGGTATTATAACCGATCGAGATGAATGGCTTTGAGTTGATGAGATGGTAAAATATTGACTAATGGTGAAGACGACTGATTCAGAGATGTAGCGCGTTTCAAACAAAAAAGGGAAAAATTTGAAGCTGTAAGTATTTCGATGCGAAATTTCACTAGGGGATTGCTAGGCAGTTGCGAACTTAATGTTTTAAGTATTCAACCGAAGGTTCGTAATAATTTCTCAAGGGAGAAAAAATTCAACATGTCCCTTTGAAGCAAAAACGTCTCGCGTATACCAAGTGTTTTGGTCTCATAGTGCTACGTTCCGTTTCGAGTACAATTTTGCAAAATTTAACATAAAAGCTAATTACGAAGATATTTAATGATAAAGTATATACAGTCAAAAAATTAAATATAATTCTAAAAAAGATATATCTTTCAATATGGAAAATTAAACTTTTAATAATTTAAACAGCGCAAACAGAGGATGAATATTTAATGCTGACAACAAAATTAAATAAAATTTTAAATGAAAATTTAATTCGTTCATTAATTGTGACGATAAAGAGAATAGAGTTTCATTTTCTTTAAACAATTTTCAACCGGTGATAATCTGCAACGAGTTGGATTTTAAATCAAGAGCAATAGGTTCAGAATTTCTATCGTTTCATTTTCTTCCATACTGGTACCAGCAGAAAACCAACGAACTCGACACAAATTTTGATAATTCGACAGAAATGAATAATGTGTAGTTTTAGAAAATAAACTAGCTGACGTCACAAAGACTTTTTAAAGAATTTCATTCTCAAACGCTTCATCATTGACCCAAGCCCAAGTGCAATCAAATCAAAAGATACAAAAACAGCGTCACTAATTATCTGTAAATACATATAATTATATACAATAAAGTAGGTTAATAGTTTTCAATGAGTACAAATGCAACTTTATTATCAATTCTCTGAAGCTCAATTACAAATTTAATTCACTGCGATTAATTATGCGTTAATTTATTGAAGTTATCCATTTGAAAATGAATGTCAAATATGGGTGCAATTTAATATCCAAACGCTAAAATTAATCTTCATTAAACTGGAAATTATAATGATTCACGACCGAATTCAACACCTATGAGTCACAATTGAATTCAACATCCACTCCTGATTATGTCACGGATATTCGATAATAACTCACGAAAGATAAAAGTATGGCAACTGTGTATTCGCATATTTCGAAATTCGTTCTACTAATGGCGATTCAATTAGGATGGAACGCTTTGACCCACGCACATGCGCAATCATAAATTACCACTGATAATTCGCAACAAATAATACGAATGCGATTTAACAAGTTCAGTATTTTCTCGCTACAGATAATCGTTAGCATGAATACCATTGGAAGGAAATGTACGACTGGCGAGGCCAGCAACCTCGTTTTCTCCGATTAGCCTCGACCGTGTCGTCTCCCCAATTCTCAACCAGGCTCGCGTTTTCGTAAATTACACCACAGTAAACACGGCAAATGCCAACTTCCCGAAATCTTCGCCACGATGTGTCAAGACGATTTATCTTAGCCGCCCGAGTTCCGCCAAGTTTCCCAAGGGAAACCACAAGAAACACGATATTGAATATGCCATTGCACTAAAATGACAATAAAGGTACTGGTGCATCCTCTACCTTTGAGAATTACGAAAAGCGTGATGTAGAAAATTATGAGAAATGACTAACGCAAACACACATGATTTAACTTTTAGCAAATTTCTGAAATAAAACGTGCATTTGTAATGCCACACCGATAAGTTATACAAAAACGTGTTTTAAATGATTTTTCAGATGCATCCTGTGTAATTCAATTGTATAATTATTATTTATTTATTACAGAAAATAATTTTTAACTACCAATTTTCGATTAAATTTATTCTACTTTTATATTCTAATTAAATTTTTTCTTAATTTATAATATTCAGTACTCATGAATTTTTAATTTAAAAGAAATTTTTTTACGTTAATACAAAACATTATTTATATCAAATAAAATAATTAAAAATTAATAATGCTGTCTAAATTATTTTCACGATAATTTAAATTTAATTTAGTAAATAAATCGATTTTTAATTTTTTACGCTAAAAAGATGTTTAGAAAAGTAATGATATTTATGTAATCTATAACTAAAATATTATGTAGTAAACGAAATATATAATCTAGTAACTATAATTGTCATACACTGATACAAATTTAATTTTAGATTTTAGATGTCAAATGTCAGGCTATTCAATTGCGAGGAGGATAATAGAATTTCTTCGACAAATCACTAATATGATTTTAGTTTCGTAATACACAGAATTAATTTCAAACATTTAATATTTGTCAGTTTATATTTTCCATCATACAACACATTGTTAATGATGCAATTCGCGCGTCACTATGAATTTTTAATTCCACAAAAATAACAGAGAGAAAAAACTATCCGCTGAAAAGTTTGTCAAGGGAATTGAATAAAAATTCCATATTGTGCATATAAATGTTCTACTAATAAATAATACAACTAATTCTATTGAACGTTCTACCGAGCTTCTGCATGCGTTTTATTCATATTTGTAAATATTATTTTATTCGTGCAATAAAGTCCAGTTTATACAAAAAATACTTCACTGGCAATTATATGGCCGGAAAAAAAACCCTCTCTGTTTGTTATTGATTTACTGATACATTAAATTGAAAATAAATTTAATGATTTAATTTAATTTATGCAGGAAAAAGCGGAATATTTTGCTAATTGCACGCCTTGAATTTTCTCACGCTGTACCCAGTATTTGCAAGTGTTAATTCTCAATGCGCGCATTCGCGCATGAAAAACAATGGATAGACATGCAAAAAAGACCTTGACACGTATTTATCATAGGGTTAATAATGCTAAAACATAGCGCAGCGCAAACGTTTCCCCCAATGATAATATTACATCATCGACAACGAATAACAATAAATTTTTGGATTTAACGAATTCCATATAGTCAAAATAATATTTAAAAGTTGCATGAGGAATATTGGCATGAGGAATAAATACAATAAAAAATGAATATTTCTTTTTTAGCGCGATTAAAAATGCTTCATCTCCGCTCGAAGCAAGAAATCTTGATTTAATGTAGCAGAAATGTTCATAGCATACAAAAAAAGGTAGGTAGATATTGATAGAATATTATTTATGCTGGACACGAACCAAAATTAATATGACGCATATTGAATATCAGAATATCACATCGCGCGCTCATAATAATTCATAAAACAAGTTAAAATATTTTTGGGCGCCATCCACATATCTTTGCAAAGAGTCGATATTTCAAAATTTCATTGCAATAAGGAACATTTGTAATTCATATCATCGACATCTCTTGTTTAAAAAAAATCATAGTATAAAATTCAAACAGACTCTTGTAATAAATCCTAATATTGCTTAATGAAAAATCATATGCGCTTATTAATTTGAAATAAAAAATGTATTTTTTATTTGCAAAAAGATCGAAAGTTCTTCTCATCGATGTCATCTTGCAAGTAAAAATTAATCGCTATTAGCAAATAGTGACGTTACGCATCACGAAATTTAATCATATTGAAAGATTTAAAGCAAATCAGGTAATATTAATAATTGAAAAGAATATTTCGGTATAAAAACATTTTCGATATAAAAGTATTAATAGCGTAGATTATAATTATGAGATTAATGATGTTTAGATACACTTTATTCTTGCAATAGCACCGTTTTATGATACATAATTCGATATTGTTGGAAAGAATATATAAAAATAGTTCACCACTTTCTAAACTTTCAAAAAGTTCCAAGAATTCTCGCACGCGACATTCAATGCATACAAGATGTTTTGTACTATCGTAAATTAAACACGCTTGAAGCCTACAGTGTGTTCGCAAATAAGTAAAGTAGCGAATAAGTAAAAGTAACGAATAAAAATTAAAAAAAAAAAATATTAACATTAAATATAAGCCACAATACGAGAATAAATCTGAAAAACCTCCATAGCAAATTAAAATATAAAAAAAAAGATAAAATAAAACGGAATAATTAAAAATTAATTACAGTTTCCACTTCCTATATTATGTAAATGTAAGAATGTTCATAAAACATAAATATATTATACAGTAAAAAGTTTTATAAAAATTAATATATATAACTTTAGCAGTCGCGATAAAGAGTGAATTATTCACCTTTTTCTTTCGACTTTTATTTTTATAGTAAAGGGAATTCTTTTAAGAGTCGATCGCGCGGTTCTGAAACAAAAAATTAAGCAGAGACGTTACGGGTAAAATGCGTCACGCGTTTCACACGTGCCATGCAAACGAATATTGAGTGAATACGAGATGCGCGGTTAGCCAAGGAAAAGAGATGCTCCTAATGTGAGAAGCACGTGCTGAGAATATCATGGACAACACGGCATTGACGCCACAAAACATATAAATAATAAAAAAAAGAGGAAATATCTATTTTTAATTTAAAAGTAAATTTAAGCGATGTTACAAGCTTATAAACGTTACTGTCTTCCACAAAAAGTATTATATGCAAAAGTCTCGAATTATCATCACAAAAACATTTAAGATGTTTAATTAATTACATTGAATAATATTATGAAATAAATAAAAAAAAAAAGATGATTTTATGATCGTACATATTTATTTATTGTGCAGTATTAGCATTGTAAAAATAGCTTTATCGACTTGTACTTTTCTCTCTGAAAAAGGTAATGCATAGAAAATATTGCCGCTTTGTAAAGAAATACCCCCTTTGAATCTCGTAGCCGCTTTTGTAAGGAGCACCGAAGAAAGGTTAAACAAAGATACCGTTCAAAGTAAAGTATCGAGAGATTGGCTGGAAATAACTAGATCTGACCTATATTCTGAAATATGCATTGACAAAAAAAAAAAAAAGACGACTACGAAACGGAAACATTGCACGAGGGGAATATACGCGACAATTCAAATGCGAGGCATATATATCTCTCGCAAAAACTGCATGTCGGCATTTCTATACGGAAGCAATACAGAGAGTCGTATGAAAATTGATCAAACGTGGTGCATCACCAACACAAAAGCTAACTTTTCGAACATGCTATATTGGAGAACAATTGACACTTGACCCATAAATCAATTTTTCAGTCAATAACGGCGCCGGCACGTTAGAACCGTGTCATCTATCCACAATATATCAGTATTCATAGTCGTGTACCACCTAATATTAACGTGCTCATTGCTGTCGCATAAACCATGTAATGTTAAATTCAATTTTTTAAATATAACATCGGCGTTAGAATCAAATTAAAAAATTAATCTTTTAATCCGCAAAATGTTTTCATTTAAATATTAAAAATCGACTTAATATTTTCCCTTACACATATTTCACATGCTATAACACAATATATAGAAGGAAAACAAAATTATGTAAACATCTGGGAAATATAATCACTTATTTTATTAATAACAAGTTAGCCTATCATTTATCTTTAACCCGGGAATATTCTTCTTCATAAATCTTTAAATACGCAATTTCATCGAAAACTTGTAATAAAAAAACATCATATTAATTTAAATCTTCATTTTTAAAAACATTGTCAATCAACGAGCTAATTCCATTTAATATTTGTTTGATTTTTATTTATTTTTTTCAGAAAATTGTGATTAAATCTATATTCATATCCTCAAACAAACCGGAAAACAATCAATAATACACAATATGTTATTAACAGTGATTTTAATTGGGCTATAAAAACCAAAATTGTTTACATAAAAAAATCAGGTCACTATTCATGCGTTAATATAGATCTTATTTTTATTGGAATAATGTCATATATGTTTGAACAGTAATAACTGCTGCAGTGCATTGTTATACCATTTTTCTAACAAAACTCTTAATTGTGTAAAAAATACTGGGAAAAGAACTCATCTTATTCTTGTTTCTCATCTTATTCTTCAAAACTGATCTCTTATTAATAATAAAATAGTATATTTCCCAGATGTTTATTATTTTGTCTATCTCTTTATATCTTAAAACATTTTTACAGATTTAGCGAACTCGCGTTTTTACACACAATATATAAAATGTAAAAATTTACTTCATCTTATGCAAATACGCATCGAAAAATGATAGTTTAATTTCACAGCAAAATTAATAAAAATTAATAAAAAAATAAAAGTTATCAGAATCTATTTATCTGTGCGATAATATATTGATTTCAAGCTGATTTACCACAAGAAAAATTTCAATTGGGTTGGATTACATCGGTCACAAATCGCGAGGACAAGTCAAATGATCAATTGATCGATTTCTCAGCGTGTCACCTGATTTGCGGTTAGGTAAAAACCTGTCCTGCGCAAAAAGCAAAACATTGCTACCCGGCTATGCTACTATATGACAACGTGACGCAACAAGGCGTTGTAAGAGAGCACTGTTTCAACACGCACCACGACAATGTATGTAAGAAAAACACGTGCTCGGTTCTGTTGCCCTACGACAAGATAGAAAGGCACCGAGGAAGCAGCGAAGTATATACATGTACTCACTCCCTGCTCCAAATTATTTTGCGGTGTAAGGTGTAACACACACGCAAGATTTATTGCAGTCGACGCGAACGACTGGGCGCGCAACTATATAGCGTACTTTGTCACACGACGAGAATTATTTTACTCGCCCGAGGGGAAAAGATTAAAAGGTGAAAAAAAAAGGGAAATTATACGTCAGCGCTTTTTTTTTGCATGTTTTTAATCAAAAAATATGCTAAATCGTTTTCCGTGCGGCGGATGCGGTGTAAATCCAAGTCGCTTGGAAAAACGTGATGTTGAAGGCGAAACTAGAGAAACAAGCCGGGACGGAAGTGTTTACAATTGTCGTTTCGCAAAACGCAATATTCTGCTAGCGCGTGACCCTGATTTACCTTCCCCGAGATCGCGAAGAAATTCTCGGTTCACGAGAAATCGAGTCCTTGCGTGCAATGTCGATTTGCCGCGCGACATTGCGTTTTCCAAACGATCGATCGTTTTACGAGACTCGATGTAGTATACATATAGAGACAATCGATATCGCATTCGTTTCCTCGGTTTTCGGGGCGGTCCACACGAAATTTCGATTTCGAATAGACAACCTCCAAGTATAAAGAATTGATCCAAACATCGTTTAGACAACTTCTGATTGATCTATCATATTAAGATGCTTAAGATAGAATAAAAGAAATGCATAAAATACACTGAAAAAACGAATATTTGTTTGAACATTTTTATAAAATGTAAATATATACTTATTTGGTACAAAAACTATTAATTTGATTTAATTTTTTTTTCA
>Ga0157363_1002654_pt1 | contig 15875 bp, 24 predicted proteins | sample AttsexASBM1_FD_111477 | JGI IMG/M metagenome (GOLD analysis project Ga0157363, IMG submission 111477) | Fungus gardens microbial communities from leaf cutter ant in Ribeirão Preto, State of São Paulo, Brazil - Atta sexdens ASBM1 | ecosystem: Host-associated > Fungi > Mycelium > Unclassified ...
CTGATATCTCAGTCATTTGTTGTTGCTCTTGTACCTCCTGTATATGTGCAGATATCCCTCATTTGGGGCTTTTTAGCACAACTTGGTTTGTGAAAATTGGTCCACTGGTTGTAGAGATACAAGTTGAATGAAGTTTGTGACACAGTCGGAAAGAATACCGACTAGAAAAGTATGGGATCATGTGATAGAGGTGAAAGAGGGGTTTGTGCCAAAGAAGGGGAAGGTATATTCATTGTCAAGAGAAGAAAGAGAGGAAGTGAGGGAGTTCATTAAGGAGTAGCTGAGAAAAGGTTATATCTGGCCATCCAAGTCACCACAGACAGCACCGGTATTCTTTGTGGGGAAAAAGGATGGAAAGAAAAGAATGGTCCAAGATTACAGGTACCTGAATGAATGGACCATTAAAAACAATTATCCCCTTCCTTTGATATTGGATGTGTTGGAGAACATTGGGACAAAGAAGGTTTTTACAAAGATGGATTTGAGGTGGGGATATAACAATGTAAGGATCAAGGAGGGAGATGAGTGGAAGGCAACATTCACAATGCCAGAGGGGGACTTTGAACTGATGGTAATGTTTTTTGGATTGACAAATTTGCCAGCAACATTTCAAGCTATAATGAATGAATTATTGAGAGATTTGATTAATACAGGGAAAGTAGCTGCGTTTATTGATGATGTGATAATCAGGACGGAAACAGAAGAAGAACATGACAAAATAGTGGCAGAAGTGATAAGGAGGTTAGAAGAGAATGATTTGTATGTAAAACTGGAGAAATGCAAGTGGAAGGTGCAGAAGGTAGGATTTCTAGGAGTAGTAATAGGGCCAGAGGGGATTAAGATAGAGAAAGAGAAGGTGAAGAGAGTATTGGACTGGCCAACACCTAAGTGTGTCAAGGATGTACAAAAGTTTTTAGGATTGGCGAATTATTATCGCTGATTCATTGAAGGCTTTGCATTCATAGCTAGGCCTCTACATGACATGGTGAAGAAGAATCAGAAGTGGAACTGGACAGAAAAACAAGAAAAGGCATTTAGAGAGTTAAAGGAGCGGTTTACAAAAGAACCAGTGTTAGCAGCACTGGATTTAGATAAAAAAATGAGGATGGAAGCAGATGCATCAGATTATGCTACAGGAGGGGTGTTATCAATGGAGTGTGAGGATGGATTATGGAGACTGGTGGCATTCCTTTCCAAATCATTGAATGAAACAGAAAGAAATTATGAGATTCATGACAAGGAGATGTTGGCAATCATAAGAGGGTTGGAAAACTGGAGACATTTACTGGAGGGCGCATGTTTCAAGTTTGAAATCTGGACAGATCACAAGAACTTGGAATACTTTATGAAGGCACAGAAGTTGAATTGCAGACAAGCACAATAGGCACTTTACCTATCGAGATTTGACTTCACTCTGAAGCATGTACCAGAAACAAAAATGGGAAAGGCAGATGGACTTGTAGGCAATCAGACTGGAAAATAGAAGTATAAAATGACAATGACAATCAAGTATTTATTAAGGACAATTGGATTCGTAGCTTACAGGAAGTAATAATAGAAGGATCTGAAGTAGAAATACTAGAAAAGATAAAAAAAGCTAGGAGTAAAGACAAGGATGTAGTTAGAGTAGTAGAGGAGATGAAGAGGGCTAAAGTGAAGGAGTTACAAGAAAAGGAGTGGCAAATAGAAGGAAATTTGGTGTTAAAGGAAGGAAAGGTGTATGTACCAAAGGATGAGGAGTTGAGAGCAGAAATTATCCAGTGGCATCATGATGTGCTAGTAGCAGGACATAAAGGATGATGGAAGACAGTAGAGTTGGTTACAAGGAACTATTGGTGGCTGGGAGTAACAAAAGATGTAGGAAGATATGTGGAAGGATGCGACTTGTGTCAGAGAATAAAGAATAGGACAGAGAAAGTAGCAGGGAAGTTGAAACTAAGTGAGGTACCAGAGAAACTGTGGACTCACTTAACAGTAGACTTCATCACAAAGTTACCAGTAGTAACAGGGAAAGATGCAATCCTAGTAGTTTGCGATAGATTGTCTAAGATGACGCTTTTTGTGGCAACTACAGAGAGAATGTCGGCAAAGGGTTTAGTGAGGTTGTTTAGAGATAATGTGTGGAAGTTGCATGGGTTACTAGAGAGTATAGTATCAGATAGGGGGCCTCAGTTTGCAGCGGAGTTGACAAAGGAATTGAACAAGATGTTGGGAATAGAAACAAGGTTGTCAACAGCATTCCACCCACAAACAGATGGGCAGACAGAATAAATGAACCAAGAGTTGGAATAGTACTTGAAATTCTTTGTGGATCATAGGCAGAAGGATTGGCCAAAATGGTTAGCAACAGCAGAGTTTGTGGTAAACAACAAGGTTCATACGGCAACAAAGGTTTTGTCTTTCATGGCAAACTATGGAAGAGAATTGAGAATGGGAGAAGATATTAGAAGGAAAGGAAAAGTGGAAAAAGCAATGGAATTTGTAGAGAAATTAAAAAGGGTGCAAGAGGAAGTGGGGGCCACACTGAAAAAGACTCAGGAAGAAATGAAGAGGTACACAGACAGAAATAGAAAGGAAACAGAGAAATGGAAAGGGAAAGACAGAGTAATGCTGAGTACCAAAGACTAAGTATTCAAAGAAAGACTGGTATGCAAGTTGGTGGAAAGATATGTGGGTCTGTATGAAATAGAGAAAGTAATATTGTCAAATGTGGTGAAGTTACAACTACCAAGTTCAATAAGGATTCATCCGGTAGTCAATGTAAGTCGGATAGTGCGATATAAGGAGCAGATGAAGGGACAGAAAAAGGAAGAAGGGAAACCTGTGAAAGTAGAAGGAATTGAGGAATGGAAGATAGAGAAAATTCTGAATAAAAGAAAAATAAGAGGAGTAGAGAAGTACTTGGTGTGATGGAAGGGGTTTACAGCAGAAAGTGACACATGGGAAAGAAGAGAGAATTTAGAGAATGCAAGAGAAGCATTGAAGGAACTCGAAAGAAGGATAGAGGCAGAAGTGAGGAAACAAGAAAGAATAGACATGGCAGAAGAAAGAGATTTGAGGAGGGGAACTGTCAGGAGTACAGTATGAAGTACATATATAGTACCAGCCAGATATCAAAGCTAAGCTTGACATTGCACACTTTTAGCACAACTAGTTCAGTGGCTGGTCTGTTCCTAACAATGGACTTGGAGATGAGCGGACTTGTGGAACGACCTTGGCTTCAGCTTATGTGCTGTGCTGTCTGTCTGCCACATGGTCGCAACTTCAGATGATGGGAAGAAGTCCAAGATAGAAGTGAGTGCTGATTGGTGTGTCGCCATTGAACACTGGAGATCGAGTTCAATAAGAGTTATCTTCATCAATTATCAGACTAGCCATTTACAGTATAACTACTAGTCTTATATACAAAATGGATAGTATAGGAGATACTCAGGGTTTCAGTGGTAAAACCTCTATTGCCCAAGCAGAGGTTTCAGTGTTGAGACACTAACAGGAGTATCTCCGCCATGGAAAACGGAATACCTGGAGGGTTGCAGCATTGCCATAAGACATGTTGTGAGAAAGGTGGCTGCCATGGAAGATGGGCTTGTATAATTTGGAATTCATATCACCACAGGAATGTAATTTCCAGGCAGGTGGAATTGCATATGACAAAAAACCATGGACATATCTGACAGTAGACTTTATCATAAAATTACTGTTAGTAGCTGGAAAAAATGCAATATTAGTAGTCTGTGACAGATTGTCCAAAATAACAAATTTTGTAGCAACCACAGAAGAAACATCAGCAGAGGGATTAGCAAGGTTGTTCAAAGACAACATGTGGAAGTTGCATAGGTTACTAGAGAGCATAGTATCAGATAGAGGACTACAGTTTGCAGTAGAGATGACAAAGGAGTTGAATAGTATGTTAGAAATTGAGAAAAAACTGTCAACAGCATTCCATCCTCAGACAGATGGTCAAATAGAAAGAATAAACCAAGAGCTATAACAGTACTTAAGGTTTTTCATAGACTACAGGCAAAAGAATTGACTAGAATAGCTGGCATCAGCAGAGTTTGCGATTAACAACAAGATACATTCAACAACTAAAGTGTCTCTGTTTATAGCAAATTATAGTAGAGAGTTAAGGATGGGAATAAATCTGAAGAAAAAGGGAAAAATGGAAAAAGTAATAGAGTTTGCAAAAAGGATAAGAAAAGTATAGGAAGAAGTAGATGTGGCATTGAAGAAAACACAAGAGGAGATGAAGAGACAAGCAGAAAGAGGAAGGAAAGAAGCTAAAGTGTGGAAAGTGGTAAATAAAGTGATGTTAAGTACAAAAGACCTAATATTCAAAGAAAGACTGGCAAAAAAATTAGTAGACCGATATGTAGGTCTATATACCATTAATGTCAAGATCGTTGATGGTGGACTTTATTTTATTTTCTCTTTTCATTTTTGTTTTACTTTTCATTTCATTTTCATTTTCATTTTTCTATTTTTAGAACAACTCAGGTTAGGGTTTATCAGTCACGCTGTCACATCAGTCACAAAGTGATGGCATAGTCACAAGACTGATCACGGGACATGAGAGAAGGGAGTAAAAGGTTCTGAAACAAAGTGACGTCATACAGCATAGACAACACATGCTGGCCTCATGTCATACTCATGGTCATTTAGGGTAGGGTGCACAGTAGCTAGCACAGACCATGGGTAAATAGTATATAAGGTAAACTACTTTGTATTAGGAACTCTATTGAGTTCTCTTGGGTTACTCAATACAAGAGTTGCTTCTTGACTTAACCCTTTGAGTCTTGAACCATAACAATTAATGAGATAGTATTTACCAATGTGGTCAAGTTATGACTGCCAACTTTGATGAGAATTCACCCAGTAGTGAATGTCAGTTGAATAGTGTAATACAAGAACCAAGTAGGAGGACAGAAAAAAGAAGAATTAAAACCAGTAGAAGTAGAAGGAGTCAAAGAATGGAAGGTAGAAAAAATATTGAACAAGAGAAAAGTGAGGGGAGTAGTAAAATATTTAGTAAGGTGGAAGGGATTTATAGTGAAACATGACAGCTAGGAGAGGGAGAAAAACTTAGAAAACACAAAAGAGGTAGTAGCAGAGTTTGAAGAGAGAATGAGCATAGAAGTAAGAAGACAAAAAAAGCTGGATAGGACAGAAGAAAGGGACTTTAGGAGGGGAGAGTTGCCAGAGAAGTATATGGCAAAAATGTTATATGGATAGAATGATGGAAAATTCAAGAATGAGTATCTAAAGAAATTGGAAAGAAATTAGGAAAAGTAGAAGGGAAAAGATAAAATGATATGGGGAGATAAAACAAGTTCCTCTAGGAGAAGGAACCTTAAAAGGGGGTAATGTCAGACTTATGAAGTTTAGACTCAAGTTTCTTTTGCCTTTCATTTTGATCTTATTTTTCTTTTTTTTTCTTTTTTTTTCTTTTTTTTTCTTTTCTTTTTTCTTCTATCCTAGGAACTGGGGTTAGGGTTTGGGGCATGACATCATGGTTATACTGTTACAAGTCACATAGCATGGTCACCATAATGGTCACAGGTCATGAAGTAGCAATAGCAAGAAGTAGAAGGCTATGGAAGGATAATGTTATGATCTTAACTTAGAGCTCAGGTTGTGCTTAGGCAAAGACTTAAGAGGAGATAAAGGATTGATTCAAATGGTAAAGTGTAAATATACAGGAGTGTATCTATGCTATATATACATATTATCCATGAGGAAATAGTCTATTGTACATAAGACAAACCAGTTATAAAACATAAGGATGAAGTAAGAATATAGCATCTACTACATGAGGTGCTGACTGAGACTATTACAGTGCAGCTGATCATGTTGTCATTACCCTTGACCTTAGTCCATGTTGCCTCTAGAAGGCATTGATCGTAACAATACTCTCTTTTCAGCATTCATATCCTCATGAATCATATCAACACCTAGAGTTTTCCTACTATGTAAGTTGCCACCGTTTTCTTGTTAGGTCCAATTATTACTTGATATCGATTGTTAATGGCTATAAAGTATGGTTCATGTGGTGGACCTCCTTGAAACATAGTTATAAGATAACCATTTTGTGATGTTTCAGTGTTATGTTTGTTGTCTACTAGTATAATTGCTACTTCTTTCCAAAATTTTAGATCTTGCTCTCTTCTGTATCAAATTGATTGGTAATATAGAGGTGGTTTAAATAGTCTCATTTGTATAGGGGAATGGATAAATTTCATGTACTTCATCACATTGTCAACTTTGTCGTTGATAATATAGATTTAGATATCTCATATGGCTTGATTAGAATAACTTCTTTGTTCTCTACTCTTTCTTCATTTGATTCCTTCTTCTGTTCTATATCTTTATACAGTTCTTGTATTTTTTAGATATTGTTACCCATATATTGGTTTTCTCATCCACTATATATATTCAATTTGTCAGCCAACATCCTCTGGATTTGATATATCTGATCTTCTATATTACTTTGGATAAGATACTGTAGATTTCCTGATATCTTTAGGATGTTCATAGCATTCATTGTCTTGTTATTGATGCTTGCTTTCAGAATTGTTTCCTCCATTTTTTTAATTGTTGTATTGGTTTCTCTAGCTATTTTCATCATCTCTTGTACTTGCTTCTGCACATCTATCATCACTTCTAACCTCTTTAATGTCTTGTGGTATAATCTTGTCCAATCATCATGTTCTTTCTTGAATATTCTGGCTTTGTTCATATTGTTGAGTTGTCTGGAAATATAGGGATTTGGGGAGGTCAGTACAGTCATGAAGTTGTTGCTGAGTTAAAAAGACATTTGTATTATTGAGTGTTGTTATAAACTGTCAAAATGGGATTTTACCCTCACTTTTGACTCAGAATCCTCATCCAATAGTCTTCAATTGCCCCTTTTGCATGAGGCAACTCTGATTCTGCAGTCCATTGATCATGCTCATCTCTATAACCCTTCTAATATATAAGATACTGCATTCCTTTGCCTCATTTCCTGTGCTTCCATACTTCTTCAACTTTGTATTCTTCTTCTTCATTAATAATTGTAGGTGGAAGTGCTGGTTCTATATGTTGTCCTTTGAACTGCAGTTCTTTACATCTTGTCAGCAGATTTTCATTGAACACATTGTGTATCATCCATCCTTCTGGAAGCTCCAGTTGAAATGCTCCTAGACCAATATCCTTTGAGATCCTAAAAGGTCTATATCTTTTTTGGTCTAACTTCTTTAAGAGTCTGTTCAAATGGATATTTTTTTCTCCAACCACACATTGTCTCCAACCTTCAATCCTTAAGGATTCCTTCATTTCTTGTCAAATTGCTTCTTCATACTCTTTTGAGCCACTTCCATTGACTTCATGGCCTCTTTCCAACTTCTTTATAGTCCTATAAGAAATTCTTCTAATTTCAGAAACTCTGTTTGTGCTACTAGGTTGCCTTTCCATGGATGTCTTCTAAAGTTGAGTTTGAATGGAGTACATCCTGTTGCCACATGTTTCTTGTTATTGTATTGGAATTCCACAGCTGCTAGCCATTCTATCCAATCATCTTGTTGGTAGTTGATATAGTGTCATAGAAACATTCCCAGTTTCTGATTAATCCTCTCCATTTGTCCATCTGTTTGAGGATGATACACTATTGACAATTGTCTTGTAGTTCCTAGCGCTTTCATGAATTCTTCTATGAATTTTGACACAAATTATGGTCTTCTATCACTAAGAATTTTCTTGGAATTCTATGAAGCTTCCATATTTTATCTCTATAGATTTTTGCTATGCTTTCCAAGAATATGTTCATCATTGTTGCCTTTAGCCTGATCATCTTTGTAAATCTGTCCACTATTACTACAATTACATTCATTCCATTTGATTTTGGTAATAGTCCAATAACGTTGATACTGATCTCTTGCCATGGTCCCTATCATATGTCAAGTGGGTGAAGTTCTCTAGATTTCTTCTGATGTTGGACTTTATTTTATTGACATTTTATACACCCCTGCACATATTTCTTGATGTTTTCTTTAAGTCCTGGCCACCAATAGTTCCTTTTGACCAATTCTATCATCCTTTGTTGTCCTGGATAGCCTGCATCTACAGGATTGTGGTTTTTCTATAGAATTTGTTCCTTAAGTTTTCTGTTGCTTGAGATATATATCTGTCCATTCATGTAAGTGACTTCATTTTGCTCCCAAGCTAGACCATCTCCTTTCTTTAACTCTTGTTGTTATGAAACACTTTGGACACTAATAATTTTTATTTTCTTTCCTTTTATTTTTCTGATTTTATATTATTTTTATTTTTATTTTTTTTTTGGATGATGAAGAGGCACGTGACACTACAGTCACATGACAGGTCACATAATGTGACATCATAGGCCTAGAACATGGTGGAAGGATCTGAAAGATAATGTCAGAGCACATGTATACAACATGGTGGCCTTGAGTAGGAAATGAGGCAAACATGAAGTTGAAGCATGGACAATAGGACAGGCTTAATTATTGGTAGCACAGACCAGGCATGTTTTGTATATATAGGACTCTAATTTAGTAGAGACTCCTTGTTGAGTTCTCTTGTGAAATTCTCACTTTATATTCATTCTAAGAGATTTGCTGCCTTGTGCTGCTATTAGACGCTGTGTCTAGTGGTTGCCACAACACTTGTTCTACTTCATGTTCTTTCATATTATTTCTTCATATTTTTTCCAATAGATCTGAGTTTTCTATTGTCTTGTTCCTTTTTAACATTATTATTTCTGCTATTGTCCAAAGTTCTTCTTTTAACATTCGAACATCTTTATTATTCTCTTTTATATCCATCTAGTCTTTTCTTGACAAGATATCCGCCTTTGTATTTATCTTTCCAGGTATGTATCATAATATAAAATTATAATCTTGCAATTTGAGATATCATCTAGCCTATTGTCCATTTAACTTGTGAGGCTCTCTAAAGTACTTGAGGTTTTTGTGATCTGTCCAGATTTCAAATAGTTCCATTGTATTCAGTAGATATTGTCTCCACTTTGTTAAGGCTTCCACAATTGCTAGTAGCTCTTTGTCGTATATTTCATAGTTCCTTTCCACTGGTTGTATCGTCTTGGATAAGAAGGCTATTAGTTTCTATTTCCCTTCCTGTTCTTGAGATAACATTCCTCTAATAGCATATTCTAAAGCATCTGTTTCTACTCTGAATTTTCTCTCTCTTTTCAGAAGAGAGAGTACCAGTTGACTTGTAATCTTGTCCTTTAACTCATTGAAAGCTTGTTAATGTTCTTCTTTCTATTTCCATTCCTTCTTTTCTTTTAGGTCATTTAATAGCTTCACTGTATGACTGAAGTTCTGAATGAACCTCTGATAGAAATTCACAAATCCTAAGAAACTTTCCACTTCTTTGATTTTTGTTGGCATTTTCCATTCTTTGACTGCCTTGACCTTGTCTTGTTTCATTTGTACTTGTCCTTTACCAACTATTACCCCTAATATTGGAATTTCCTTCATGTTGAAGTCACATTTTGACTGTTTAAAACACAAATTGTGTTTTTCTGCAATCTTTAAAAACCTAATCATTCGTTTCTCAAGTTCCTTTATAGTTTTGGCCAGTATAACAAAGTCGTCCATGTAATTTGCCAACACTCCTTTATGGAGTAGCTCCTGGAAAATGCTGTTCATCATTCTCTGAAATATTTCCAGTGAGTTGCATAGTCCAAAATATATCACTTGTGGTTCAAATAACCTCTTGTTTGTCAGAAAAGCTGTCTTTCATTCATTGTCTTCTTTAATCCGAATGTTATTGTAACCCCAGATAAGATTGAGTTTGTTAAAGTATTTGGCCTTCTTCAACTTGTTAATTACTTCTCCAATTAGAGGCAGTGGTGTCTTGTTCTTTATTGTGACTTGGTTCAACTTCCTATAGTCTTGAACCAACTGTAACAAACTATCTTCCTTGGGAATATCAAATTATGGTGCCACATATCTTGACTTTGATTCCATAATTAAACCAGCTTTTAGTTGTTCATCCAACCATTGGTTTAGTGCTTCTTCTTCTTTTATTGTCATTGCATAGGCTTTTGCATTCAGTTTCTTCAGTGCTTCTTCTGTGAGATTTATTTCATGATCCCATTCCCTTTGTTCCAGTAGTTTTTCAAACTTCTTCTTGTTGAACAAATGCATAAATGGTTGAATGTACTCGGGTAAATCTTCTGGGTTTGTCACATCAGGTTCTTTGCCAATTTTGCTGTTGTTCTGCTCTTTGCTTTCCATTGCCTGTGTCCTTCTAGTTTTGAACTTGATATCTTGATATTTCAATCTTGCAGCTTCCTGAACATCTTGTAAACCATATTGTTCTATTTTTTCAGTTGACTTCTGAATTATGCTTGACTAACCAGTTATGTCCCAGAAACATGTTCATTCTATTTAAATCTATTACTGCAGCTTCTAGCTGTTCTTTGTGTTCATTGATTTTGATTTCCAGAGGCACCACCTTGGTTACTTCTCTGTTCTTTATTCCATCTGTGTTGAAAACTTTGAATGAAAAGTTCATCAGCTTCATCTGTATTCTTTTGTCCTTGACTAGCTGTTTGTTGATCTCTATATTTGTACACCCACAGTCCACCAGTGCCTTGAATTTGAGATTTTTGCTGTTTTTTGTCTTCATGTTTGCTTGCACATTCAATTCTCCTTTAATATTACTCTATCAGTTTGGAATAACATGTTTATTTTGAGAATTTACAAGGAAGATCTCTCATACCATGCCTACTCAAGATCTTCTCCCAAATCCTGTTTTTTGTCCTTTTCTTTGTTGTCTTCATCATCTAATTCCTCTTGAATCTTTCATTTCTTCATCAATTGCTTTCTTTTGCAATTTTTTGGTGATGTGCCCTTCTTTGTCACATTTGAAACATTTTCTTGTCTCTTTCTCTTTCTTCTTCCAACATTTCTTGGCCATATGTCCAATACTTGTTGCAGTTGAAGCACTTCAGCTTTCTGTCTTTGAAATTATCACTGCTTTTTTCAATGTCCATGGGCTGTCTGTATATTGTTTCAGTTCCCATTTTGTAGTCCTGTTTTTTTTCTGTAGATTCATATCCTTGTCCAACTAAGGTGATCACCACCTTCCACTCCTTGAGTGTCTCTAGTGCCGCAATAAGTGAGTATCCCAGTATTATCTTGATAATGTCTTGTCATACATTCTTCTTCAGCAAGAAAATAGTGTATAGTTCATCTATGTCTATCTTCATGGCTAATACTTTGAACTCAATCATAAAGTCTGCTGTTTTCTTCTTTCCTTGTTTGAAGGATTTTATCCACTACTCAGCATCTGCTGTCTTTGTCTTGTCACTGAACATGGTTTTGATCTCTTTAACAAATTCTTTCCAATCTTGGATTTCCAGTTCTTCATCTAATTTATCTAGCTTCTTCTAAGCATAGATATCTGCTACACCTCCTCTGAGGCAAGCCAGGATCACTGTAATCCTATCATTGGTCTCCATGACCCTATTGCTCTTGAGAAATAATCAAATTCCCCTCCACCAGTCTTAAAATTTCATCCTGTCCCCATTGAACTATTCTAGATCTGAACCATATTCTTAGATGTGATAGCCTGCTTGTTGTTGTTCATTGTTGCTGGTACTGGTGCTACAAACATTCCTTTGTTTGATCATTTATTTGTTTCTTCCAAGGCCTCATTCATAATCTGCAAGAATCTAAGTCTTTCTAATAGTGTCTCAATATCATCCGTTCATCTTGAAATTATCTTGGTTTTTCTTATGGTCTACACCACACATGTTTTGTTTATTGTCCAGTGGTAACTTTACCTAATTCATCCATGGACTAACCACTATGTACCTTTCCTTTTGCAAGATGAGCTCGATGATGCTCTACCAAATATTACAATCTTAGCTTAGAGCTCAGATTGCACTTAGGCAAAGACTTAAGAGGAGGTAAGGAATTGATTCAAGTGGTAAAGTGTAAGAATACAGGAGTGTATCTATGCTATATATACATATTATCCATGAGAAAATAGTTTATTGTATATAAGGCAAACCAGTTATAAAACATAAGAGTGAAGTAAGGATATAACATCTACTACATGAGGCACTAACTAAGACTATTACAGTGTAGCCAATCATGTTGTCATTACTCTTGACTCTAGTCTATGTTACCTCTAGGAGGCATCAATCATAACAGATAATATCATATAGCATGTATAATACATATTAATCTTAAGATAAACACATGGTCATTAGTATAGGCTAAAGTAGTAGTAATATGGACCATGGGGATTTAGTATATAAGGTAGACAGTCCAATACAAAGTTCTCTATCAAGTTTTCTTGTGTAAACCCTATATAAGGTTCTTTTTCTTGACTTACTCTAAGATCTTGAGATTGTAACATAATTCTTGAAATCTTAGTCACTAAGTACTAGTGTTTAAGATATATAGATACTCTGTAGTTTCTTATCTTGAAAATCAACTAGTATAGTATACTATTCTGGGTACTTATACTTAGAAGTCTAACTTCTTTCATATTTTACTTTCTATTAATACTCACTTTCTAAATATAACTATTATCATATATAGAGGCACAGTACATCCACAGTATATTCACTAAAGCCAAGGTTATTCAGAATCTGTATTTGTATATCATAAATAATAATCTTATATCTCTTTTAATATCTTTTATAATTTTCCTATATATAGTTTTATTTTCCAGGCATATTTTTTACCTAATACTAGGAGCTCTAATAAAAGATTATCTAAAAGGAAAGAGACTATAGGACAATGATCATAGAAGTAATAGTGGCAAATAGAGTATAAGACACAAGTATAGCTAAGTTTATAAGGTTTAGAGTTTAAAAAAGCCAGATCAGTATCACAGGCTTATAGTAGGGCTCATAGTAAGTAGCTAGTACTATGAGCTTGTAGCTGAACTTTGCAAATAAGGTGTAAAAGAGTTAGATTTTCCGATATCATCTTATATTATCTTATCATAACTTAAAACTAAGAGATAGATCAAAAGAGGAACTTTGTATTGGTTTAATACAAGAGAACTTGATGGAGTAGTTTTAAGTACAAATTGTTTACCTTATATACACTTGGCTAATGGTTTGTATTATACTAAACCCAGCCTACTCTAAAAGATATATAGTATAATATTATTGTTCCAGAACCTTCTACATCTTTTTGTGATACATGATTGTGTGACTGTGACTTGTGACAGATGTGTAACAGTTTTTGTAAGTATCATGCTAATCTTTTTTTAAAAAATTATCAATTTATTACACAGTGTTAGAGTTGTGAACAATAGACTTTATTTTATTCTCTTTTTCTTTTCATTTTACTTTCATTTTACTTTTTACTTTATTTAGGGTTAGGGTTTAGCATGACATCACTGTTACACTGTCACAAATTGTCACAAGGTGTAACTCAGTGTCACACAATCACATATCATAATAAAAGGACATAAAAGATTTTAGAATAATGATGTCATATAGTGTGTTTTATACATGTTGACCTTAAGGTTTACACATGGTCTTTAGGATAGACTAGATACAGTAGTAGCATGGGCCAACTAGTGTAGTATATAAGATAAATACATTGTACTGAGAACTCCATTGAGTTCTCTTATAATTAATCCAATCCAAGATTTACTCTTTAACTCTAAGTCTTAAGATATAATACATAGGGCACAATGGCAGTCCATGGTAGCTACATCGTGACTACTTACATAAGGATGAACAAAACATACAAAAGAAAAAAAGGAAGAAGAGTAATAAAAGAAATGACTAATATATAAAATAAGTAGTGAGAACCATTATACTAAGTAATATCTTTATGAAAAGAAAAGACACTAAAATTAAATTTGAGAAAAGCCAGTAAATGACTCAATGTAAATTTTGATGGATTCTAATACTTATTATATCTCCTACATTTATGAAGGATATAATATCTTGTTTCAATTAGATATACTCTACATAAACAGCTAAAGTTTTCTCTCAGAAAAAACCTTAGACAATATTCTCCCATAGAAGTATAGTTTGTAATAGCTCTAGTGGCCCTTGCACATAGTGAATTTGAATGGCTGAATTGCTTGATTCATAAACCTCTTTAATATATAAAGGTTTGATAGTATAAAGTTCATTATCTAAAAGATCAAGGAAATAATTATGCTTGAGATCTGACACTTGAAATGTCATTTGCTAATTTTTGATGATATTGTCACATTCTTCTTCCTTATCAAAGTCCTATGACTCTTTGCAAGGAAATATCAGAATAAGATTGAATTTCTTTGTGTTTTTGTCAATTGATCAATAATAGAGCTATTTATCGTCACTTGGACAATCTCAGAATTCCATGAAATTCATTGAGTGCTTAAGGAAGAATAATCTAAGATCTTTTGTTATAGCAATTGATTGTAGTTAATAAAGATAAACTATAGAATCAAAGATACATTGAGCTACATGAATTGCATCTGTAATGATAATGATATAAGTGGCTTCTAAAATTTGGATAGCTTGGTTAATTCCATATCTGATAACAAAGAGTTCAGCCTTAGTTGAAGTAATATTAACAGCATGATGAATTGTCTTCTCGACATCATTAAGATGAGAATGGATACAAGAGATAGATATAATAATAATATTTCTAATATTAGCATCAGAAACAATAATGATAGATTTGGAATCTACTAATGTATTTGAGAAGATATTGTTGAGATTACAAAGATGAGTGGCTTTGCTTTCTTTATCTTTAAAGCTTGCTTGATAAAAAGAAAAATGACTAAAAAAATCTGAAGTCAGAAGAAAATTCACTATTAAAAAAATCAAAATATAGAAAAATTCCATTAAGATAATTGTTGGCATCTACAATAGAACTCTTGGTTTTAAGTTGCTGTCTAGTAGTCATATTTTCTAAGGAGAAACAATATAGAGAGGAGTTATTAACATATCTGCTTTCAAGAAGAGTGCTGATCATATGATTTGACAGTAATATAGAGGTTCTGATTTGATGTCTTTCACTAAGTTTCTGAAAATGAGAATTAAGCTGGCAATGGCTTCAACTCCCTATATAGGAGAGGTACAAAAGCATCTGTAATCCAGAGAACAGCTCTATATTATATTTTTCTGAGTTCCTTGAGAAGATATAAAAGTTGCTTTTGATGAGAGAGTAGACCTCTTGTTGAATTTCTCAGAATTTTTATACATTTGATAGTAAACAATGCTTTATTAGAGTAAAAATTGATGTGTTGTTAGAAAGACAACTTCCTGTTGAAGATAAAACCTAGATACCTCCAGCTATCTTTTAAGTGAAGAGTAGATTCTCTGAGAGAGCTAAGATTGAGAGGAGAGAGGTTAAAGAGTCTATAAGATTTAGAAAAGTGAAAACCTTGGATTTTCTATATTTTATAACTAGTCCAAACTGATTAAGTAGAGACAAAATAATGTTATAACTACAGAAAAGAAAAGCATTTGTTTTTTCCAAAGATTTTTCTTGTAATATAAGAAGTTCATTGTCAACAAAGAAAAGAGATGATACTGGAATATTGAAATTTTTCAATCTTTTCTCAAAAATATGAAAAAAATAGAAAAAAAAAGCAAAACCTTGTTCTATACCTACATCCATATCAAAAAAAGGAGAAATGAAATCATTTCACAAATATTGAGTTTTTCTACCAATTAAATAATTAGAAAGAAATGAAGAGGCTTTGGAATTGAAACCAGCTTTGCTCAGTATTAGAGAAAGTAACTAATATGTCACAAACTTCATTCAGTTTGTATCTCCACAACCAGTGGACTGATTTTTACAAACTAAATTGCACTGAAATGCCTTAAATAAGAGCTATTTGCACATATGTGAAATGTACAAAAGCAACAA
>Ga0157363_1002655_pt1 | contig 15870 bp, 5 predicted proteins | sample AttsexASBM1_FD_111477 | JGI IMG/M metagenome (GOLD analysis project Ga0157363, IMG submission 111477) | Fungus gardens microbial communities from leaf cutter ant in Ribeirão Preto, State of São Paulo, Brazil - Atta sexdens ASBM1 | ecosystem: Host-associated > Fungi > Mycelium > Unclassified ...
AAAAATAACAAAATGTTTGGGAAATGGATTAGATTATTATTGCTCTTCTGTATATCTAATACACTAAATAAATGTGGGTATGTAGATATGTGCGCGCGCGCGCGCGCGCGCGTGTGTGTGTGTGTGTGTGTGTGTGTGTGTGTGTGTGTGTGTGTGTGTAAAACTCTTTTTTGCTCGAATATTTTTGTTTCCCTTCCCAAATATCAAATCTCTTTTCAGAAGAATATGTAATGTTTTATTTCGAAGATAAAGAGACAGAAAGATAAAATTTGAAACATCACCAACTTGTGTGAATAGAATATGATACATTCATTTAAATAACACTTTTGAAACTATATGTATTTACATGTTCAAATAAGCAATATTATTTCTCTTAATATTCACTGAAATAAGATGCAAAATTAAATTCGCTTGCATTAAATATAATATAAAATATTTTTATATTAATATATCGCATTAATTGGCGTAATGACAATTTAATTTAATTAGTTTGTTAATATTTTTAATAAATATTCAAAATAATTTTAATTTTTCTGTAATATAATTTTATACAATTTTTCTGTAATAGAATAATAATACAATTTTAATTCATGATTCTCAAATATCTAAAATGTATAATACTTTATTATAATAGAAGCTATGAAACAAATAATATTTATCCGTTAATAATTATTTATCCGTTAAAATACTAACAGTATACTTTTTCATTTAACTATTTAATGTTATTTAACTCATCACGGAAGGGTTAAGGGCAAAACAAAGAGAGAGAGAGACCGGGCGCCCTTCGAGAATTTCAAAGTCGGAGCATCGGATTTTTTCTTCCGTGCGATAATCACTCCGCTCTCCTGATAGACTTATTTTTTCCGACGACTAATTATAGATAATGTTTCACATAAATCTTCTATGGAGAAGCATAAACATCTCCGCCAATCTGTCCCCCCATATATTCATCTCCGTATCTCACTCCTTCAAGAGCTCGCCACGTCCGTAATTATCCCTCTTTTTCGATAAACTCGGTAACCTCTGCCCTTTTACTAACTAATTATATTGAGAATATATTCGCACGTCTCTCCGTCTCAAGATATTGTCTTAAGACGTTACCGATGCCTACTCTTATCTCCTCCGAATTCGGGGATCTCTCCGGATCGAAATGTCGCGCGCAATGATCGATCCTTACCACTTTAGGCCGTCTACGACTGTGAGATATCTCCTTATCATTTTCTACTTCATCCTTTTTCGCGATTATGACGGACTCGAATCACATGTCTCGACTGCTCACTCACGAGTACAACACGACCGACACAATGCACGTCCGACGATGCGCGGCACACTGATGGCAACCCGGCGTCGTGGCGGCTCCCAGGGCGAGAACCGACGCTAGGCGTCGGCGTCGGCTCTCTTGCACGCCCTCAACGCCGACCACAACGAAGATCACGATGAGGACTACGACGAAGAGATGACGGTAAAGTTGGTGCGTGTCCAATTATCTGGCTTTTTAGCGATTCGTTGAATGCGTGAGATGCTTTCCGAAGAATCAATCAGAGAAACTACACGGAATCTTTCATCAAAAAAATATTTATACGTTAATTATTTAAATTCAATTAAAAGAAATGAATACAATATCAATGTATGAGAAATGAACCAAAGGAAATGAATACTTTTAGAAAGCGGAAATGCTAGTCTAGAAAGTTTCACGCTTTAACTCCTTACAAATGATATGCGCTATAACTCAATAAAAACTTCATCTTCATTAGATCGGCAGCACTAACTTTGCGTGACTTACAATTTCTCAGCAAGAAAAGTCATTATTTTGTTTTACCATAAAATTTCTTTGCTATTAGAGCTTTAGAAAATATATCTAGAATAATATCTGCTAACTATTGAATTAAAAATAAAGTACTAAAATTTCTTTTCGACTTTGAATAATTTAGAATATGTGCGGAGTAAATTTCTGAAGAAAATAAAAGTTAATAAATTGTTATCAACATCGATTAATAACATAAAAAAATTACGATTTATCGTAATAATAATATAATTATTAAATAATAAAATAATTTATTATATGTATTAATCTTTATACTACAATTTTCACAAATTAAATAAAGTTCTCAATTAGTTAATTTGTCAAAATATGCATAAATAAAAAACATTTTATTTTATTACTAAATTTGATTTTATCTTGTATTACTTTAAATTATTATCTTATAAAATTATTATCTTATAAAAATTTAAACTTTTAATATTACTTAACACAGCATCGATTAAATCGGTGGATATTTTTGTATGCATGTAAAATAATGTTGTACACATATTTATAAATTTATAAATTTTCTTAGACGGCAAATATAATACGATTATCAGATTTTCTATGTTACTATCTCTAAACTGATCCGATGACGTAGCATGACGTGTTCGTTCTAAACACCAACCTGTTTAAATTCCGGTAATAGATGACGAGATCCACGAAAGCTGGCTCATGTCAGCTTTCATGAAAATTACTACGAAGTATAATTTTAAATCGTTTCAGAGGAAAGTCATCGCTCTGGCACCATTATCCCACGTTGGCACTGTTTGTCTTGTTCGAGAAAATATCTATCTACTTTGCTTTATAAACAAAATAAACTATTTGCTTAATCTTAATCAGGATTTAGTCAGCGTATTTAATTATAAAATATACTGAGTCACCATTCCAATAAACTGAGTCAGTTCTAATAAAATAGAAGTGACTTTCTTGAGAAAAAGAGAGAGAAAATGTACTATTATTTAGGTTTCTTTTGTTTAATCATTAATTATCTGATAAGTTGATAATTCTCTATGATTATTTAACATAAATGGCCGATATAAAGCAACCAAAGAAACAGAACATATAACTCTTAAAAGTTTATATAAAATAGTTACATATTTTAAGTTTCATATAGTTTCACAATGCGTCATGTATCAAGCAGAAAGAAAATTCTAAGAAAATATGCGCTTCAACAAACGAAAATAGAATTCTAAACTATTGTAACGTTGATTATCAGTTTAAGAAATGAGGATTTTCATCATAACAAGTCTTCAAAGTTTTGGGATACATATAATTTTCCAATTGAAAATTATATCATATATAAATATTTCATCGATTCAAGTTATTGTTATATATTTATAATTCTAAGAATTTAAAAAAATTCTAAATGCCTAGATTTTATTTTAATATACTTACAAATATCTAAACAAAATCTCTTACAAGTATCTAAAATTTTTTAATTTAGTAAATTCTTATATCTGTATTAGAATATTATCAGATTTGTAATAAATATTAAATAATAATCACAGAATGTAGTTTAAAAATAATAATAGGCTAAATTTGTGTATCGTAAATCCAAAAGTGTTTGTGATAGATTTCTGACTTGCTGACGAAACACATTTTAGAATGATAAAGTTCATCCAGAACATTAAATTTCTTCCTAATTTTTTGTTGTTTAAGCGATACCATGAAGAAAGAATAATAGCACTATTTACTCTATTTAATCTACATAATTTGGAAAAATGTTCGCATGATATAAAACTCGTTTTGTCCATTCAATGATTGTTTTAATTGGACCCAATTTTTCATAAAAATATCTATCTTACAATTAATAGGGAATCGAAGATTTGTTCCTAAGGAACGCTTATTATTCACATTGCATTTTTCTCTTCATCTCATTTTGTCTCGTTCGCCCAGCATTAGACTCAACGCCGTACAGTATATTTTTGACTTGTGTGGTGGTCTAAAGTTATTTCAAGACGAAACCGAATCAACCTCCTACACCAATACGATTCTTCGCTCCCACTCTCCTCTGGCCTCTTTGTGGGCCCTGACATCCTCCCTTTTTTTGTCCCTGAAAACACTTTTTCTCTCAAGGATATTCTGTCGAGCTGTCCAGCTAAAGATATATGCATATAAGTACATATAAAATGTTAAAGAAAGAAAAGGTCGCGTTTGTATAGATTATCTAAATAAACAGTAAATTCGTACATAGCCACTGAAAGAGTGAATAAAGAAAAAAATCGTTCAGTATGATTAAACTGACGTAGCTAAATGCGATTATTAATTTTGGATAATTTCTGGCTTGTGTAACTACGAATTGTCAGTAAAATTTATTCAACATGGTTCATGGCGAAACTTCTCAATGTTCATTGCAATTCTCCTTTATTATATTAAAAGACGAGTTTAACTGAGTTGCAGTTGAGTTTACAACCGAGATCCCATTTGCTCAGTAATCAAATTTGATTTCAAACCATTGCAGAATTTCCATTCTGTAGTAATAAATGTTTTAAGTTGATTAATAAATTCTTTAAACTGTTTGTAATTGCTTTTTATATCATTTATTCAAAATTAGTTTTATAAAAATTATGTTATATTATTTTACATATCAAATATTTCCATATTTAATCATAAAAATTACTAAAGCACGTGTACAAAGTGGCTTGAACAATAATTCCTTACAGGTCAGCGGGATAATCTATATGATGATTCAACACGCACAATCTAATCGTGGTGCGCCACATTCGAAATTAGGTAGTCCTAATTGCAAATGCCATCCGTTGCGGATAGTTGCTATGGGAATGTGTATGTGTGTGTATATGTGTGTGTTCAGAGAATTGCTTACTTCATTAATTCACAGATCCGAGCATCTGCGGCAAACATATTTGATTCCCTGTTAATTGTAAGATAGACATTATCATGAATCGAGTCCAATTAAAACTGATCAGTGAATAAATGCAACAAATCGAATATTGATATACTAAAACGCCAATTTCTCATTTGATACTGCAGATATACTTTCATCATATAAAAAGCATAAAAATAAAAAAATCAATTTTTTATTGAAGCTGAGTAATGAATTAACACCGCTGCAAAAGTCGCATTAAATTTATCGTTGACTTTTGGTTTGCTACAATTTTATTCGCGCGATAAGTGTATTTATATTTCCTCTTAAAAAACGACAATAGCACGTTCCAGCAAAGCCGAAAGTATTGCTGTGTCAGAAATCTCATTTATCATTGCCAATCCGACACTCTGTATCAAATGATTTTTCCATAGTACGTCTGTCAATCAAAAAAGACGCGCCTTGCCGACATCTACGTGTGTATCTTCTCTGAAAGATCTTATTGTAATCATATTAAAACGAGAAATAAAACATTCGAAATTGATTGTCCATGATGATCAAATGATAATTTTGTGAACCTGAAAATGGCAAGTCATGGAATTGATTTACGAAATTTACGAAACACATATCAAATTTATTTTTAAACATGTACCTATTTTTATATATAGATTTTTATATATAGATTTTTATATATGGAAAAAAAATTAATTGGTACAGCCAATCTGTAACTTACTTCAATCTATAATTAAGAAGATTTGATGATTTAATCGCTAATATTATTCAACTTTGCTACTTTAACATAGAAAATTGATTGTCTGTATATTATGACTGTAGATTTGCTAAATCAGTGAAGTTTTCAGCTATTTTTTTCCGTGTACTGCATTATAAACACCTTTCTCTTTTATCATTTTTTCTTATCATTTTTTCTTTTGTAATAAATTACCAAACTTTTAGATTAACTTCGTTTAATTAAGATTTCCTCATTATAAATAAGGATTAAGATAAATGAAATACATTTTATGAAAATAAATTATGTATTTATAATACATCTAAATTTATTGTCAAATGCATCTTGTATTTTAACTCGGCATACACTTAACAAAGGGAGCGTTTGATTGCAAGGTAAACGAATATACCTGATGTCGCATCGAATGCGGTTCTACAAGAGCTATTGATAACGTTGACACACAGAGATGCACTATCGTGCGTATTAGAAACATAAGTGGTATGTCATGTTGACGTAGCCTGCGTAAACGGTCTTAAGTGCATGTACATAAAGGTCAATATAGGATAAATATAGGATAAAGATAGAAGTTAATGCATAAATAAACATGAAACCGATGTATAATTATCGTCCAAATTATCCGACGAATGTTTAATTCATTCAATCTTTTGTTTATTTCATTTGGTTTAATATAATATAAATTACTCAATTACTAAAATAAAACGGTGGCGGTTAACAGTAAAGTATTATATTATTTTAAAATTAATATTTTAAAATAAAATTGATAATTTAATAAATTTTTGAGAAGTTAAAACTGTTACTAAATTTTATTTTTAAAAAAATATTGCTTTTTTTAATAATTCAAGAATAAAGAGTCGAAAGAAGTAAGAAGTTTTTCTCCTCATCTTAGAATTTTGAGGATAAAAGAGTAGATCTTATTTGGATAAAAGGATTTTGACAGGCAAAGTAATATCCAGCTCATGTATTTTGCTCGTTTTATTATTTCCAAATCTTGCTTAGAACCTGAAGAAATTCTTTCACAATCTAATAATTAATTAATGATAATTAAGTTTAACATTAACGCCTGACAACGACGAAGTAAAGATTATAGATATATATATATTTATATTTATATATATATATAAGCTAATCCTTGCCCAGACACACGAATTGATATGCAATGTTTAATGTTTACTTGTTTTCTTCCTTGTTTCATTCGTTCTATTTCATTTTTTTTTCTTTACGCGGGCATATAAATAAATTCTTATTGCTTAATATTTTCTTGTTAATATATATAATATATATAGTATTATTACATATATGATGATATGTTTTTGTAGTCCCAATGATTAATATGCACTCGTTTGTGCAAATGTCTCCGGCACGAGACATGTTATGGACGGATTGATCCAGATCACGTCATGGACGTTCCGAATTGTCGAACGGTCACCGACCCAATATCTACTGATCATTCCGATGATAGAATAATCAATTTTTCTTACTCTTCGCGATATATTCTTTTTATCATTTTCCGATCGACCATCGAAATATCCGTCACGCATCCGGCAGTATTTGACGAGGCCTCAGATTGTCGTTTCAAACCTCGTCCGTGATATATGTTGATAAAACGAGAAAACATTTATATAGATGTACATACATATAATATTAAAGAAAAACAAGAAAATGAAGAATAAGAAACAAGAGAAAGAGAAAGAGAAAGAGAGAGAGAGAGAGAGAGAGAGAATCGCGATCGCCCACGGCTACGATTTTGTACCTCGCCGTAGATCGATTTTTGGAGAGGCGTGTCCACTCAAGCCCCGTCGACATACTGATTAATTATTAGTATTATTATTATTACATTATTACTATTATTATTAATATTATTATTCGCTCACTAAATATCATACTCTTATCTCTGAACATAGTTCAATGTCGCTACGGTAAAGTTATTATTCTTTAAATATCACAATAACCTTACACAGAAAGCTGCAACTAATTTTATCATAATAATAGTTATTATTACTATTCATCATTATCCATTATTATTACTATCGGTATCGATATTATTATTATCTACGAATTTACGCGCGAACTTTATCTCATAAATATGTCAGATGTATTGTATCCCCCTCTTTTTGTAACGAATACGAAAGTATTACCGTTATTTTTATTACTATTTTTATTTAGTGTTGCAGTTATTATTATGCACACATAAACTTTAGGGTAATCGTCGTCGTGTCAAGCGACACACGTTTGCATGAACTCGATTTTGCTGCCTGTGTACTGGGTCACTTTCGATGGTTAGCGTGTATGATTGCTCTCGTATGTGTAATTGATGAACAAAAATTGTATGTTGCCAATATAGTGTACGTTTCCCATACTATTCAATTATTATTGAACAATATCGACACAGAATCGTTAATTACATAACCGCCAGTTTATATCCTGGTATACAATACATGTATACGTAGTGAACCCCGAGTTTATTGAAGAATATGGAAAAAAAACATCTATTGAATAACATAAAAAGATACTGAAAATGAAATGATCGAGATTTTTATTCATAAATTGCATGATAGGTAATTTAAAAAGGTACATATAATAATAAATATTAATTTCATTAAATGTAATTGTTCGCGTAAAATTTAATAATCCGAACAATTTAAAATAATTTATTTCAATTTAGACTACAAATTGCATTGTAATGAAATTTATTATTTCATTATAACCATCTTGCCGCATTCACGAAAAAAAGAGAAAAATTAATAAATAATTTTTTGAATTGTGAAATTTGTAATATATAAGACAATAATCTATAAAATCATGGGGGTTCACTATTATTATCACAATTATAAATGTTCAAGTTTTCAACACTTTGCGGACTGACCGTGCTGTTCTGTAGCGAGCGCAGGGGACGGACTAGTTTCTGCAGCTGTATGCACATGATATACATGAGAGATTAAATATAAAATTATAATCTCAAAAGTAGCGATTATACCTAAGCGAATGTGTGATCGTATTCAATCGCAAAAATAACATTTGTCGCACCATATTCTTCCAAAGCGGACCAAGTATAGGACGTCAATTCTCACACACTTCCGTCCGCAAAGCGTTAAATTCACTCGAACGTCAAGTCTGTCGACCAATCACTCAAATGTCGAAAATTTTATATTTCCATAACATTTCACTAATCTTTCTTTTATAACGACATCTGCTATTCCGTAAATAATCTTTGCAATATCGATCATTTTTACAAATAAATTGCCTCTATGTAAATGTATCGCAGGTGTTCACATAAATCTCTTGCTGTGTGGGAGGAAATCGTCTGCTACGCAACATCATACATATTTAATAGAGAAAAATCACACCGTTCCGCGTTCGAGTAATCCAAATGATCATAGAATTCCCATAAACCAACGCCGATTACGAGAGCAGAAGCGATTATTGTAGTAATCATTAATCGATTACGCTCCCGATATTGTAAAGATTCGTTAGATCTCCAGGCGCGTTTCTGACGATTATTCATCTGTGCGGCTAACGAGTGTACGATAACCAAGTGTAAAGAACAAGAAACGGCAAGTGCAGAGCTCAGCACGAAACTCTGATGCCAAAAAGATTGTCAAGGAAACGCGCCGTCAATCTCCACGTAACCAGACAAAATTTCTTCCTTCTATAGAAATCACTCGCGAATTCGTTTTTATATATACATCATCATAACTCTTAATTTTTGTTTTCCTGAATTGAATCACAATTCAATTTCATGACTTGCCCCCAAAGTGTCATTTGTATATGCATCGTGAAATTGCAAAATTTTATACATTCAACACATTTGTATATATCTAAGTAAAACGAACTTCTGAAAGGATCTAAAAAGAAGTCTGCTTCTTTCTTTTCTCAAAATTTTTTTCAAATAGTTCTACTAGATTTAAATTAAAAAAGTATTTATGAGAATGTAAAACCTCAAAAGATACAAAATGTACGTTTTTAAATATACATTAAGGTAAAAAATCTTCACGATGCATTGGAGCCAATCCTAAATGTCTATGCAGATCAATAAATAATATGTTTAAATGCACATATTACATGTACATATATACACGCATACGAGATTCACGTGATAGGGACATTCCCATTTTCCTCGAACGCTTCCATCGATATGCATAATTACACATCTCTCTTTTTCAATATCTCCTGCTTATTTTCCACCCAGACACCGAGCGCAAACCGAAGTCACGTGCATACGCGCATTCACGCATGTAATACGCGCGCGATGTAAATCTAGAAACAACACGCAAATAAATACACGGACAACGTAGCTACACAAAGAGACACGTCCTTACATACATACAGACGGATACAAATGTAAGACACGGGTGTATCTATCGATTAATAAACGCCACAGAACGCTCGCGGTTGTCTACGAACGACGAATGTGGTCCAATGCGTGCCCTTATTTATAGCAAGATTTTTTCGGCGAAACGCTCGATCATTTACCATGCCGGACGTATTTATCTAATTGCCTGGAAATAATTTACAGGTCATCTTTTAAGCTGACGTTATTAAAATCATAATCCCGTATTACAAAAAAAATACTCATTTATTGCGATTCGATTAAAACAAATCTATTTTCTTATAAAAAAAAACTAATTTAAACTACTTAATATTACATAAATATATGATTTGCAATGTAAAGAAATTAAGTGTAGTGCAGATATTGTGAATTGTTAGTAGAATTTACAGATCTTCTTTTCTCGACAATAAATACTAGTACATTGTATTATAATATATCCACTGCTGAAAACGTAATTCTTTTAGACTAGATCGATTTGTATTATCTTCTTCATCTTTCACTCATAGATATCATTCTTTGAAATACCCTGAGATAAGCAATAACATAAATAATAAAAAAAAAAACAAAATACTCTAATATGGGTTCTTTTATGAAATGGAGATGGGCCCAGCATATATTATGATCGATCGATTTCGCTATTTCTGATATGTTAAGAATGTAAGGGCGTGTTTTTTTATCACTTTCAAAATATCGTACTGTACGTCACTGTACAATGTATAAGTATCAAAAGCAGTTACGTGTTTTCCCTCAGGAATTCTCATTGCAAATTGAGCGATGCCGAACGATCTTAGTATCTCGAGTTACTGTTCGATCTCGTGACACGTGTGATTGTCATATTCTGTCTTTTTTTTTTTAACTGAGATTACGCATGTCGCAGCATTGACTACGCGAATTCGCCTTTGAAATATTCGCAAAGCAGTTATCACGAAACCTTATACAAATTAAATATTCTCTTAATATTCGCAATGTGCATTTAATGGTCAACTGATTCTATTCCCTCGGCTTGTGGAATGTATATCAAAACACAAAATCGGTCGTCGCCAGAAGATATATCATTCAAATTTTGTTATTTTGTTCCAAATGTGTGAATTATAATAGCTCGATACTCCAATTTATATTGACCCTGTCAAAGAATTGCTAGTTACACAACGCTAACTTACACATCCACAACATCCTTTTTAAGCGTCTGCGAAAACGCAGATTTCAATCACGCGTGGGCGATACAGTATGTGTGTATGCATCCACCTGAGTTCAGATCTATGAAGCTGAATTCTGTATCTACAGATCCATACGTTCTAAAAATTCATACGATCAAATATTCATAAATCAACGAACGTATCTCTCTGTAAAATAAGAAAAGTTCCCAGACTTACGGATCCATAAAGAGAGAATATTATAAATTTAGGTCTTCAAAGATCCGAAAATGATATTCACAATTTCATACTAATCCATATACATATGTATATATCGGCATACTCACGTATTCAGAAAGCGGAATTGACGAGGTCTATAACAGCATGAGACTTCCACGGAACACACTATGAACACGCTAGAATAAGCTTATAATCCTAAGAATTCTCGCATGCTTCGTATAAACTGCTCCATCCGTCTCAATTTATAGGATCACCAAGAATATTAGCATTAATTTTCGTTGACAGATGGTTAAATTATAGTATATCATCGATACGTAAGAATTTATAAGAAGAATTCTTTACGTTTACTTTGACTTTACGACGCTTAATGGGTATTACTTATCACGTTATTCTAAAATCAGAATAAAAGTGAAAAAACTCTTCTCATATATATTTCGTTCACCTAATTATTTTGTCAAGGATATCCGGTTTCGCGTCCGGAAATTATGAACGTTTGGTATATACTACCACAGTTCGTCGTGTAGACATCCGTTCATATCACTGTCTACTAATATTTTCATCTTGTAAACAGGTTTGCCCAACACATACCCATCCAAACACACACGTACATGCACGCATGCATTCACTCATACACATACACAGACGCACAAATAATTAATTAAGCAACTATAAGTCCCGACTCTTCTCATCTCGAACGATCCTCTAGATAAGTACATACTTCGATATCCAAACATTGAAAAATCTCTTTTCTAGGCGCCCTCCTTACTTGCTCACTTGTGCACAACCTCCCTCCGAATTTGTGGTCTCAATACGTAATCGTCGTTGTGAATCGATCTTGCGATCGTGACTTGGACGGGTATAAAGGCTGCCATCGATGATTGAATAAGAGTACATCATAATGAATAAAATTCACAAAAATCGAATCCCTTTAGATAATAAAAAAAAAATGATACAGTATTACGCTATGAAATTTGCGAGGAATATTAATTTAATTTATTTTTAAAGAAGGACAAACAGAAATGTTAACATCATAAATTTGACTACGATGATATGTAGACAATGGAGTTAAATAATAGTTGTGTAATTCACTGTCACAATCATCTAATCATTGCCTTTGAAATTTCATGTTGAAATATTAGTCTTGATAAAAAGTGTGTAACACATGTCAGATATAGCATATCGTTATAATTGCACAAATAAAATAAATTTAGCCACTTTTCTACAGCAATATGCATCAAAATACATTCTGTGACTAACATAAATTCCTTTTCCGAGGATCGATGTTTATTTTAAATATCAAAATTTATAATAAATAATCTTTTCTTTTAATTGGTAATTAGCTTATGGAATTTAAAATCAAATTTCACTCATACTGATAAATATTATAACAATGAATTATATAGAACTCATGCAATAATCGCTACTATTCATTGTAATGAGCTGCACGAGAGAAGAAAGATATGTAATTGGCGATAAATGGCATGAGCCAACTGATCGCCGATTCTCGACTCTCTTGGACGATAATTAGGGTAATCATACGCGAGAATACTTTCGTATGAAGGCGCATAGTAGCATTTTTAACTCTTTGGGATTATTTAAACGAGTCGCGTAAATAATAAATAATCGAATAGCCTCAGGTACTTACACCTAAAAAAATATTCGTCTCAAGGGAATGCATCGAAATACTGCGCGGATTTCCGAATTTAGAGGATCAACACGAGGATGCCGAACGATTGCGCGAGATTGTTCTCCAACTTGTTCGGGAAAATTCGAGAGCTTTTAAAAGAAATTAATTGAATTTATACTAAAGCTCAGTTAAGGCAAAAATTACAAACCGATCTAATAATCATATCGATTCCCCTTTAACAGTCTCATATATTAAAACACAATAACCAGTCATAACATAAGAAATCAATGAATGCCCTATTAAAAAATTAATTAATTAATTAATTATATTACTTATTTGACTTAATTCATGCGGAATTTTTATTAAATATTTAACTTTCTTTCAATTTCTCACATTAACTCATAATTCTCTTCACGTAGTTTTAAAAAGCATGTTTATTCCATACTCACATTTAACTTTAGATTTAATTTCATTTCAATTTTAGAATTCCAATTGTTAATATCTTTTTTACAACCATTCCAACATGTCGTTCAGAAATGGTATCAATATTTCGCTTAAGCGATACCGATGTGCCCGAGCGAAGGATACCCACGTTAATCGATTACACGATACGCGCGACATAATCGTATAAATATAATATACGTGGATTACCTGAGCACGACCGGCTTCAATAAGAACTCGCAAGCCGCCTATACTTTTGCTACATAACGAATCAAACTCGCCACCAGGCTGCGACACTTGCAATATACAAATTGACTACACTCTCGATTCCACACGTACGTGCGTCGCCGAGTTGTTTAATTATTTCAATTACTTTCAGTTAAAATACCACGGATTACTTCGATCTTTATTGACTTCGAACAGACATCATATTTTTTGCCGCGCAACTATTCATAGATATTTTTAATGTAAATCTATTACTAATAAAAATATCATGATAGTTATGATAGTTTCCATATAAACAAAATTGCAACGTACGAGTACTTTAAAATGAAAAAAATACAGATGTCTGATCGCAATTATATTCTAAGTATCGAAGTCCACGGTACATATACATATATATATATATATTCGTCTAGCTTCGTCTTTACTTACGTCGCGCGTCGTCAGACGGATGTAACATCAATGACAAAATCAACTAAATACCACAGAAAGCGCGTGTGATACTACGATTAACAGCTATGTAGAACAGTCTACGATTACTTAACTACCTACTCGCAATTGTTATAAAACTCCGAAAAACATCGTGACGTATTATAATCCGCCGCTAAAACGAGTTCTCACGGTTGCTTAAGTCAATTAACAAAATTGTATTCAAATAATAGGAAAGCTGTTTGTTAGACTATCATACTTCTCTCTACCTACACCCCCTTATTCACCTCTTCTTTCTATAGATCATTCGTCCGGAATGTATAAACTCCCTTCCACCCTTGACACTTATCACTGATATCGGTGCGAAGTTCTATTTACCCGATATATATCGCCGCGGCAAATCCGCTTCGCATTTCGCGCGCTTTAGAAAATTGATATGTATTTTGTCTATGCATATCTTATCGTGCCCTCTCACTTTCACTTTCATTTTTGGTGTCTCGGCAATACTACTATGGTCATTACTTTCGAAGTGTGGTCAGGCTCGAAGGAGCACTTTATTAATCCTGGTTGCCCTATATGCTCATATTTATGATAAGGTACGTAGCCTTTTTCGGCGCTGACAAATTTGAAACGTGATTTTCATAACCAATTTTAAATAAAAAAATATAGAATTCAATTATTTTTTATCCGATTTTTTTTAATCATCAAAAAGTCTAATGACAATTCATCGCCATTAATTGTAAGTTTTTACGGGCGATCTCTGACTACCGCAGTGCCGCAATGCAATCTTTTCACTTTTCATGTGTTATATTTATTGAAAAAAGTATGGATTATGCAATATTTATTTTGATATTAATCAAACATAAAACTTCAAATTAATATAACTTTGGATTATGGTTTTCGTATAATTTTATGTGCAAAAGTTTTAGAATCTCGAGAATCGATCCTATAATAGGATGTCCTACAAGGACGGAATCGGGGTCTACGAGAGAAACTCAAAAAGCAAAAGCGAATTATACTTCCGTGCAATTCAAATATCTGCCTTGATTCTTCATCGCGCTATTATTACGGTAGATTAGTGCAGTCTAGCATCAGGTGGTGCATATTAACAGTTTTTTTTCACAGCGTGATAGTAATCTTTGTGAGGTCTATTGGTAGTCTTTGGATCGATACATTGCCATCTTTGGTGATCTCGCGTTCTTCGATCTCGCTTTCTTTCCCCTTTCAGTGAGTTTCACGCGAAATTGTTATTGTAAATCAAATTTTATAAGATATTTTTTAGTATGCAAACCATTCGAATTGTAATTTGCCGAAGTGTACAGTGAATCAATCATGCGAATAAATGATATCAAAGCAGGAGCGTGTCTTCTCGAAGGAAAATCGTACAATCAATGAAATCAGTTTAATGCAGATTTCTTAATTTTCAAAATATTTAAACATTTCACACATATCTTTTATATATATTTGTTAATTCATTGATTCGTATATTCTTATATTTATGAATGTAAAACAAAGATTCCAGCGTATTTATATAGATGACATTTGTTTTCAATTCCCTATATCGTTATTAATTAATAATTGTTTATTTACATTTTATTTGTCAAATGTACGATTTTCTCCCGAGTTTTCCACTCAATAAACGACACTTTTCGCTTTTTTTCTTTCAGAATAAAAGAGCGCTATAGGGTCCCGGTCACGCTCACATTTTGCATAATTCGTTTCGCAGTGCGTTGCGCAGGATTCGCTTTCACGATACTGTATTTATGTCTATACACGTGTATATATATATATATATATATATATATATATTTATATACGTATATAAAAAAGAAATAAAACGGACTCGCTAGAGTAATTTTCTAGAGACGGTACAAAATATCTGATTGACATGTACTTCTCGCCCCTGTACTTTAAAAGTGTGGTTTATATATATTTTTCTTCATATATAATATATCTATCTGAAGATATATGTATATATATATATATATATATATATATATATATATATATATTTATATACGTATATAAAAAAGAAATAAAACGGACTCGCTAGAGTAATTTTCTAGAGACGGTAC
>Ga0157363_1002656_pt1 | contig 15869 bp, 18 predicted proteins | sample AttsexASBM1_FD_111477 | JGI IMG/M metagenome (GOLD analysis project Ga0157363, IMG submission 111477) | Fungus gardens microbial communities from leaf cutter ant in Ribeirão Preto, State of São Paulo, Brazil - Atta sexdens ASBM1 | ecosystem: Host-associated > Fungi > Mycelium > Unclassified ...
AAAAGGAGCTTGCAGAACAGCTTGGCGTTACGCAGCAAGCCATTTCCGTACGATTACATACGAATAAAGATTGAATTTTACAAAAAAAGCTCAGAACTTTTTTGTACACCTAATATATATAATTTGACATCGTAAGAAATGGAATTTAACTTGGCGCCAATTTTTGATATCAAATTTTTTTATGATCGATACATAAAATTTTGAGGAATTTAATTTGGCACCAATTTTGTTGATATCAAATCTTTTAAATGAACAATACATATCATTAAAATTAAATAACAAGAGACAGTACCAATTGTGTTTTACTTTCTAATTTGTTAGAATTTAACTTGACAGACTATCAAATTAAAAAATTCGATTGAATAAACAGATAGTAACAATAACAATAAGAAAAAAACAAATAAAAATAAAAAGAGCAAAAAAAGAACTTTTTCACAGTTTCGTCCGACATTTCAGATAAAATCAAAAATTTTTTTAAGAACATCAACATTGTAAACATGGCATATAGAGGAATAAATAAACTCTATCAGAGTTCTCAAAAATAAGTTGCCGTCACACGAAACGTGGTTTATAAAATACAATGCGGTGTGACTCATCATATGTGGGTCAGATCGATAAAACCCTAAAAGAGAGAATTATTGAACATAGACCATATTAATTCATCACTCAAACGTCTATTATTAAGTTCCTTAACAAGTTTAACTGTTTTCGATATGACTATCCTTAAGGATTGTTTTTATGATGATATTATGAAGAAACACTGCTAACGAATACAAAAAGCTATTTATCGAAGAAATTGTTATACGAAAGAGGCAGTCCTGTTTATGTATCTTCGGAAAACGTGGACTCTTGAAAATATCATTACTTAATAAACTTCTATATGTAGAATTAGCTATATACTTTTTTTCCTTCCAATTAATTAATAAAGCGCGTAAGCTCGTTATCTCTTTGTCAGATCCCTTTCAAGTACCTCATAAATATTCATATCCTGAAGCATCTCATTTACCCTGGAAATGTACACCTATCTATCCAATTCTATCGTCACATTCCCCTTATCCGCACGAGTAAAAATAATCCTATCTTTCATATCCCTTAAAAAAATTCTAATGTCTTTCGTTAACTGTGACTCCTATCTGTACAATGTAGGGAACAAGAAGCTAAGTTATTTAGGAAATGAGTGGTTCGAGATTGAGATCCATCAATATGCAATTTGTAAATATTACTTTCAATACACTTAATAAGATCAATTATTAAATCCAATCTATTGTTCAAAGATAAGGCAAAGTTATTTCCCAATTGTAAAAAGTTCTGTACATTAGAAGGTAACAGTTGATAGATTACGAACCAGTCATTCCTTTGTGAGATAAATGAAGGAGAAGGAATCAGGGAAGAAAGGGCAGAGGATCAATCTGTATTTCTCTAACTGTCTCAACATTTGGATTCTGTACATTAGGTACAGATACAACAACAATCTAACACTAACACTATCCTCCAACATTCTATCCCTGTCCATGATCAACATCAATAGTGGACACTGATAATAACGAATAGGTCTGTTAATATTATTATTTAATAATTCTTCCCTCCGTTTCGACAACAGCCAGCAACACTTCGAATCAATACTACTCCTTTCGCGCAAGAAGAAAAGGTATGAAGATTTCCCCTGTTTATCAAAAAAGGCGTCGCAAATATGAATAGGAAAGTAACAGGAAATAATATGTACAAATCGAAAAAGCTGTACCCAAGTGGAATCTATTTTTTTATAAGTATCATTCAATTCTAACTTCAAGATATTCGCAACACGTTGATGTCTAATATATTCAAATTTTTTAACTAAATAACTGTTCCCAAAAAATTTCAATTTAAATCTATATAGTCGATGCAAGGTGGGATAATATTGTTTGCGATACAGTACCTTATGAATCTAGTGTATAAAAGACTTTTAGTTAAACAAATACTTAATCCATGATTTTAGTAATCTAATTGTTTCCGGTCCAAAAACGGAAAAATAAATTGAAAAAAAAAAAGAATATTGAGGTGGATGCATATTTACAGCCTGCGTATAATAAATCCGTAATAAATATAACAAATTAAATTAATCAAGACTCCTTATAAATCAAAGAAAGGATACGAGCAGTAGGAGTCAAGCAGAAGACGTCGCGCAAATAATATATCTACGAAGTGTGAAATTTCTTTATTCACTAAAAGAGATAGATAGTAAGCTCACCATGACAGAATAATTTTTATTTACAATTTATTTATATTAATTGTTTGTGTTGTCTCTGAGGACGGCTCAAAAGTGAATCGAAACATATAAGCACGTTTTAATGAATAAAGAAGTTTCACACTATACTTTATAGATATATTATTTGTACATCTTCTGTCCGTATTATCCTTTCCAGTTCTTCAATAACCTCGGAGCGTAGACTGGAATATTCTCGAATTCAATTGGAATAATACAAAAATCTTAGACGAAGAAAAAATTTTAAACAACTTATTTCGGAAATGATTTTTATACGCAAACAAAAAAATAACTTGAATTTGCAAACTGACACGGAACTTTTAGACTCGGCTTATTTCGATATGTTTAACAAAAATTAATGTTTTCCTCTTCATTCACATATTTTCTTTCCATGCCTTCGCGATATGATTTCGTAACAGACATTGTCCTTACAGACGTTGTCAGATGACACATATGTCTTGTAACACACGATCGAACATCTTTAATAATGTGTCTAACGACTTTAGCTCTTTCTTTTTGACATAAAATTTGTTCATCTAGTAAACCAAGAAGCTTAATGACGTTGAAACATGGTGCATTCAGCTCTGATTCTGCACATAAATATATTGTCATTGCGTTCACTAAGGAAAACATTGATTTCAATTTATTGGTTTATTTAATCTCACATTGAAAAGAATCTCAAACGGAGATAGAAACGTTTCAAATTATTATCGATCAATCGACTAAAGCATTATTATATATATCAAAATCCTGTGTTTCTTAAAATATTTTTAAATAATTGAAAGCATATTAAAAATAAAATGTTTAATAAGAAGAAAGTAGTTTGTTACAGATGTAACAAAGAAGGTTATAAAGGTTATAAATTTGAGTGTCCTCTTAATAATTATAGTAATTATAGTAAATACAATAAGAGCATAACTCAGTGACGAAAATAATTCAAAGGATGATAAAGTTTTAAATCAGTAATTAAGTTTTTAGAATGCGACAAGTGTGTTTTTAGAATGCGACATTTGGTACAACTATATATCAAATAAGAAAAATTGGGTTCAAGACTGAACGAAAAAGGAGCAGTTGCAAGTGCTCAGACACTTAATGCGCATGGTATTGGAAGTGTAATTGTCTCTACAAAGGATGCTACAAAAAGAATTTTTAATGCGGTCTATATTCCTGATTTAAAAATTAATCTTCTTTCTATAAATAAAATGATAAAAAACGATCATATTGTAGTTTTCAATTCAACAGATTGCCACGTCTATGACTCGGAAGATAGCTCAGTCTCCGGAAAAATTATCGTCACAACATTACAACGGTTTATATCGTTAGATACTTCCCAGATCGCAAATCTTGTAATGCAGACAGATGATAAGAAACTCTCTGATATAAAAGGCTGGGGCACCTTAATCGTGAAAATATGAAATTATTAAAGTAAGGTTTAGCTATTGAAATATCTTTTGATAATAAGAAAAGCAATATATTGAAAGGTAAACAAACTAGAAAACCTTTCAAAAATTTGATTGCTAAAAGAGCTACTAAATTATTAGAAATTGTCCACTCGGATTTGTATGGCCCCATATCAGAATATTCATGAAGCGAATATAAAAAATATTCTTACATTCATTGACGATTTTTCTAGAAAAATTTACGTATTTTTTCTTATCTCCAAAAATGAAATATATTCCTCATTCTTAGAATACATGGTAGAAAATGAAACTGATCGAACAATAAAGACTCTACGTACTGACAATGAACGAGAAAATATAAGAATTTGCTTTTTATCTGAAGTTTAAAAATATCAAGCATCAGCTTATTCATCGGAGCAAAATGTGTAGCGGAGCAAACAAATCGGACAATTGTCGAAAAAGCTCGCTACATGATGCAAGATGCGAGTATGGCTCAAAAGATGTGGGCTGAAGCTATGAACATTGCAGTCTACCTTAAAAATCGTTCTCCTCATAAAGCAGTTATAGGAAAAACACCTGAAGAACTTTGGAACGGCAAGAAAGTTAAGTCATTTACTTAAGTCATTTAAAAATGTTCGATTGTTTGGAGTATATTCACACTCTCAAAACTCAAAATTTCTTCGAAAATTTCTTCAGTTTCTGAATCAGTATTTGGGCCAGCATTAAAAAAATCCTCTGCATGTTCTTCTTTCCAATGAAAACAGGCAATGAAAGAGGAGCTCAAGTCAATGACAAACAACAAAGTTCGGTTATTGATAGATTCTCCGAAGAACAAGAAAATAGTAAAAAATAAATAGGTGTTTCGCACCAAAAGAAATTCTGCTGGTGAGATTGTCAGATATAAGGCTCGACTCATGGCGGAAGGCTTTATACAAAAATTTGGCATTGATTATTTCGAAACTTTTTCACCTGTAGTAAGAGTTCATTCGAGTATAAGATTGTTAATTGCCTTTTCTGCTGAAGTATGTTTAGACATAGATCATTTAGATGTGAACACGGCCTTTCTAAACGGTGAGCTATCGAAAAACATATACATGTTTCAACTCAAAGATTTTATAGATCAAGATAACAAAGATATGTTTGTTAAATAAAATGATATGGCTTAAAACAGACAACTTCTAGAATATGGAATAAAAAAAGGTACCAAAAAGTACTATTTAAACTTGATCAGAAGTCCAAGTTTAAAACATGTATATTTTTCAAAGCTACAAACAAATTTCTCATAATTATTGCGTTGTACGTTGATTTTTGTATTTTTTTCTAATAGTTCTGAAAAGATAAAAAAGATTGAAAGAACAATTGATGAGAAATTTTAAAATCAAAGATTTGGGATTAGGTCAAAAGATGCCTATTAAATATTGAAAGAAATCAAAATGAAATAAGTGTGAATCAGAAAGATTATATTTTAGTTACTTTTAAAATTTACTACGTCAGAAGCGAAATTAGTCTAAACTCCTATGGAAGTAAATGCAAAACTAAATTTTACTGACAAAGCAAATACTGATGTGCCTATCAGCAATCAATAGGAGTTTTAATTTAGTTATAAATTCGAGATCTGATATTGCTTATCTAACTAGTTATTTAAGTCAATTCAATGATCAGTGCTAGAAAGCAGCAAAAAGAATTTTTAAGTATTTAAAAAATACCATTGATTATTGTTTATGTATACATTGTACATGTAAAAGAACGACTATATGCATATTACAGGCTTTGCAAATTTGGTGAATGATTCTAATGATCGAAAATCTTACAGTGGTTTCATCTTTATGTCTTATATCTTTATGTCAAATGGACCCACATCTTCAGAAGTTCGCAAACAGCGCACAGTAGCATTTTCTAGTACAGAAGCAGAATATGTTAGCTATCTTTAAGTCAACAAAAAAGACAATTCACTTAAAAGACTTGTCAAGTGAATTAACAATTATAATAAGCTTATACAATAGTTTTTATTTAATTTTTAATGATAATCAAAGCGCTCAAATGTTAGCATCTAATCCAGTCTTTCACAATAAAACTAAACACATAGATGTTAATATCATTTTATCAGAGAAACTATTGAAAATAAATAAATAATATTTAAATATGAATCTACTGATAACAAACATTTTTACGAAATCCTTAAATAACGCCAAACATCTTTTTTGTCTTACAAGGTTTAGAAATTGGGTACAATCAATAAAATATTATTTTTACTTATTAGATTAAGGAGGAGTTAATAATCTAGCGAGTTCATGCAGATATCATGATTCTGTGAGAAGAAGCATGCATGTGGTACATGAAGCATGAATAGCGCGCAACGTTAATGTTTTCTTTTGTTTAGTTGCTAAGGTATGTTCTTTTGTTTATTCCCTTTTAATTGCTCTTTGCTTCTAATGTTTAACAGTTCGTTATAATAAAATGATTTTGCTAAAATCTTACTCTAACATAAAGGTGTTTATGTTAACCAATTATTTACAACACTTACGTCTTAAGTTTTTTTATGTGCCTTAGCATTTAAAGTTGAAGACTATTCAGATTAGGAAATCTGTCACATCGAGAGAATAGAGAGTTACACAAATTCTCAGCTTTAAAAATACAATTTTCTGCTTTAAAAACACATTATTTTATATATATTTTTTGTTTGTAGAGTAGAGTTTGTAGAAAATTTGTTTTTAAAGCAGAGAATTCATATAATTTTTTGAAGCAGAAAATACTTATTCTAACTTCACTTACATGTTGTCATGTCCTTCTATGCCATTGTGACAGATCTCCTAATACGAATAGTCGTCAACTTTAACAATTAATAAGTATTACGGTTCATAGGACTACGAACGACATTTCTGCGAGATTTTTTCATTTTATGCAAAAATGTATCGCCAAATAAGCCGAATAAACCTAATTTCATTGATTTTTGAAGTGATGGAGTTAAACTGTATAATTATCAGAAAAAAAAACAGAATAGTTGCTTTCCATTTACACACAAGTGAAACTGAGTCTGAAGTGAACTGAGTATTTCGTACTCATTAACGATGTTATTTCCTTACTTTGGTTATCATTATCAAAAAGTTATCATGACAATACAGGTTCATAATCTCACTTTTAAAGTGAGTTACGAGGCTCACTGAAGCACACTGTCTCGATCTTGTGCAGATTATAAGCAAAAACTCAGTTAAATCTCATTTATTTTTAGAATCTTTATTTATATTTAGAATGCAAAAAGAACGTGCATTCAACTGAGTTATGTCACAAGTGAGAGATGTCACAAGTGAGAATTATCTGAGATATAAGTGGAAAGCAACTATAAAAAAACATATTTTTCTCCCTTTACAATTAATTACAACACTGATTACATTTCAAAATTAATATTACAATTTTAGTGATTTAAAGAGTCATTTCCTGGAAAATTTTATTTTTTGATGTTATGTCATGGTTGTAACAAATGACCGATACATTGAATGGTTTGTTACCAAAATATGACACTAGTGAAAATTTTTCACAGAATTTTTGTAAAAAAACACTTTTTTATTGAAAAAGTTAACACTTTTTCTTAGAATTTTCCATATATATAGATATTATAATAAGGTTTTTCATATAATTTCTGAAAAAAAATATCTTGAACCTATTCAGATTTTATCAAAAACTTTAAAATGAAAAATCTTAAAATATTTCAGTATTCACATATAGAATTCTAGAAAAGATGTAGACTTCTGATATTTCTGAAGTGTTCTAATTTGTATAAAAAAATCTAAAAATTTATTGAAGTTACAAAATTATTCAAATATTCTGAAAAATTTTTAAATTTACATAAAAACTCTGAAAAGTTACATGAAAAATTCTGAAAAAAATCTTTACCAAGAGAGCAACATAAAGGAGATAGTTCCATCAAAATGAAAGTTGTGTGTTCAAATCCAATTACTGATTTACAATAAACCTACTTGACTTTTCTCTCCTCTGCTTTTCCAGGTTTGGTACGCTGGGCTCTATCACCCATACGAGTACCATCCAATTTTCCCACGAGAGACATAACCTCACCGGTAGCTTCATCTCGGCTGCGTCTTTCTATTAACCGGACATCAGCTTGTAAAACGAGATTGGAATTCTGTAAATATTAACGCAATGTAACAAAATCGCATCGCAGATACAATACATCGTAAATGTAACGTCATAAATATCATGTAAGTTGCACATTAAAAGTTGCGTATTATAAAAAAGTTAGCATAATAAAATAATTAAAAATAGCTATTATGTCATCATTAAAAAATAAACAATTAAAAATGAGAAATACAAACCGCTTTATACTCGTATTGTAATTGACGTGCAGCAGCGTCCGCCATGATTTGTTTATTAGGTGCGTTCAGTACTACGACCTGCTATGACCTCACTGAGTGCTCAGTGAGCTCTTGCACTTATTTTTGGATTTATTGAAATGTACCAATTAGATGCAAAAGCTCAATGCGCTCAGCGCAGTGAGCGGTTGTAATATTGAATGTATCCCTTATATCTGTTTGGTCTAAATTTTTAGACTGCGTTCCGTTTCATGCATGATGCATCATTTATCCTTATTATTCACCGAATGTTAAACAAGAATAAATGATGCATTAAGGTAAGTATTCATGAAGCGCTCGTCGCTCATATTCAGCGACAAACTCATTTTCAGCGTTAAAGTAAGTCACGTGATAGAAACTGTTGAATATCAAACGTCAAGTTTGATCACGTGGTCTATTTTGACGCTGAAAATGAGCGTCGAGCGTCAGCATAAAAAAGTACCTGAAGCGTATTTTGCCGAGAAATTTCTTAACCTCAATAATCGTTAACTTTAACACTTGATATCTTGATTTTCGGAGCAGAGCGACGCTTATTTCCGCCAGATTCTTTCGTTTCATGTAAAAGCGCGTCGAATAAGTCTAATTTTATTGATTTTTTAATCGCTCTAGCTAATTATTCCCATTTTTAACACACATTATTGAAATGATATAAACTGATATATTTGTCTTTAAATATAAAATGAAAATTAATCTTCAACAAAATTTCAAGCAGTTTTGTAGGTCACGGCATTTCTTGTTACATACATTAGTACGTACTATTATTTGCAATTTTTTTGTACATTATTACATAGTAGTAAATTATGTAATATTCATAATTTATATAAAGTATTTTTATAAATAAAGTATTAAAAATAAAGTGTTTTTATGTAATAATAATAATAATAATAATAATAATAATAATATTTGTAATATTATTTAATATTATAATAATATTTGTAGCCCACAACACCAAAGAAAAATATAATCAACACGAGATTATTTGTGCCAGAACCAGAATATGATATAGATTTTGTATGCAATTCTGCAAACCGAGACATTATTTTCAATAATATTAAAAGTCGAAAAGGTATTGGAGATATTGATAAAGTTCTCGAATATTCTGGCAATGCTGAGAAGCGAGAATTGCTTTTGCAAGAATTAAGCAAAATACCAAATTGTACACATCCTGCAGTAATTGAGTACGGAGATGAACCAAAATTGTTAAAGAAATGTGGCAGAAAACCACAATTTGACTTTGAGCCACAAGAGTTTGCTGAACTTGCCACTAATTTAAAAGCAATAAGAACCCATACACTCGGTCCTGTTACTGGACAAAGAAGCTATATACTTTTAGGAGATTTAGCAGAATTGGAAGAAGCATTAATTCAGTATACACTTAGAAGATTGATGAAGCATGGATTTAAATTATTGTCAGTACCTGACATCATCCTTACTGAAATAATCGAGAGATGTGGTTTAATAGTGAATAATAATCGGACTTTGGTATACAATTTAGATTCTCATTATGATGATAATTATAGTTTATCTGGAACTGCAGAAATGTCATTAGCTAGCAAATTGATGAACACTATAATTTCCTATGACACACTACCAATGAAATTGGCTGCTGTCAGTCGATGCTATCGTGCAGAGGGTTCAGGTTCTCTAGATGAAAGAGGAATCTATAGGCAAGAGATTACTTGTTATTAAGATTAACATATAAAGATAAACTTTACATTTTTTTTAATTGATTTTATTTTTCAACTTAATATGTTTGGGCAGAGTTCATCAATTTACTAAAGTGGAAATGTTTGTTTGCTCCAAACCAAATCAATCTGAGGAAGTGTTTCAAGATCTTCAAAATATACAGGAGGAATTGTTCTCTTCCTTAGGATTGCACTTTCAAATAATGGATATGCCATCACTTGATTTAGGTTCATCAGCTTATAGGTAATGCATTATGGATAATTATATTCCTACATCTATATACAAGGTATTCCATTTTAAATGACAAGATCAGGATAAGGTCACTTTGAATTTTTTTAATGTCAATCACTCATTTTTCATTCATATGTGGTGTATATACGCGCGTACGTATGTGATGTATATATGCGTGTGTGCATATGTAGTATGTGACACGCACTGCATGACACCTATCCATCCACACACACACACACACACACACACACACACACACACACACACACACACACACACGCATGCATGTGTGAAAAATACTTAATGGAAAGATTTTTTATTTTATTATAAAGCTTCGAAAAGCTCTCGAGATAAGCTACAAAAATATGTAATGAAAAATGAGATTCTATTTAAATAATTCAAAGTGTCTTTATCTTGATTTTGACATCACTCAAGATCAAAGATATCTCACTCGAAAATTTTCATCTGAAACATTTTTTTCTCAAATGAATTTAAGAGATATTTGAGATAGTTATTTAAAACAGGACACTCAGTACATTTATATTTTTCACAAATGTAATTCTTTTTGTTTTAGAAAATGTGATATGGAAGGTTGGATGCCTGGAAGAAAATTGTATGGTGAGTTATCCAGTTGTAGTAATTGCACGGATTATCAGTCAAGGCGCCTCAATATTAAATATAGGACGAAAGATGGAAATATAGCTCACGTGCATACACTAAATGGAACTGCGTGCGCGATACCTCGCATGTTAATCGCATTGTGCGAAACATATCAAACGAGACATCATCGTATCACTATACCAAATGAGTTGATGCCTCTGATGAAGGGTAAAACACTCATTAAAAAGCAACCAATCGCAGATATGAGAACTTACAAATATAAACAAAAATTAAATGTAAAAGAAAAAGCTGAATAAAGTATAAATATCGCAACTGTATTACTTATGAATAAATATTGTGATCGTAAGTTGAACATATTTTTTTTCTAGATCAAGTCCTTAAAAAGCATTTTTATCTTTCAATAATATTAGAATTTTACCATGCAATTTTTTTCCTGACATTTGTTCATTCTATTATAAGAAAGTATTATAAGGAATTGTTACCAAAACTCAAAATATTAAACACCACCTGTCAGTATATTTTCTATAAACTAATACAATATTATTATACAAAGAAAGACAGGGATCCGAAAATTGTACACAGGAATAAAGATTTTTTTGTTATAATTTCTTTGTTATTCTGTATATATTTTGTAGCGGAGTTATAAAAATGTAACACAAAATATTTTTTCTTAAAGTAATACAATTCAAAGATGTTGCAAATTTACAGTTCCTCCACACTGATTGGTTGTTAATGTCCTTATTGATAATTTAAAAATTTTCTATTCTTTTGAATACTTAATTCATTATGGAGTTCCTAACATTGACTTTTATTTATATCTTATTTATATTTTGTTTTTCAAGAATTCGTATGTCTTTTCTGATTGATATTGTTCTTGATCTATCTTGAAATTTTAGGACTATTATTTCTTGTCAGTGGCAATGATGCGTTTTCCTGTAGAGAAAAACAATACTGTAAAAGTCATAAAATATCATGGCTATAAAATATGATTAACGGGCAATTGAGAGCAATAATCAACACAATTGTTCATGCGTAATTATTAACAAATATATTGTTCTAGACATTACATATAAATGAGAAGAATCGGATTTCGATTTCGTTATCATCAGCGATGTCCTATGTACGCGATGTCTATTTGTACGTAACATCTAGAACAATACACTCATTAATTATTATGCACGAATCATTGCATTGATTATTGCTCTCAATTGTCCGTTAGTCACTATATTTTTGTTCTTTTTTTATCTCTTTTATTATTTAGAGAACTTTTATTTTACTTTTATAATTCTATAAATTATAGTTATAAGGTACAATATAAATTTTATATTCATTTTGTATAAACTTTTGTAAAAAGTTACTTGAATATCTAATCCTCTTCTTCTCCTGATTCAGATTCCTCTTCAGCATTCTGTAACCACTCCACAAATTTTTTCATTTGGTCTAGAAAGAGCATTTTTCCCTTCACGGAATGCCCTTCTTTGTACCACTTCAATATTACATCTTCCGATACAACTTCCGCTAAAAATCAAACATTTGATTCTTCATAACAAAATTATTTACTGCAACATCTAATTATATTATATATACAAATTTATAATATGTGTATTATTATATAATATATAAAATCTTAGTGTTTGTAATTGTCACACAACACACACACACACACACACACACACACACACACACACACACACGCACGCACGCACGCACACACGCACACACATATATATATATATATACACACACACATACTTTTATAAAAGAGTAAAACAATTTTTTGGAAGACTTTCATAAAATTCATGTTTTCATAACAGAATTCCTGGACTTTGAGAATAAGTGCAAGCTCAGATCTGGCAGTGGTTGTAAAAGCACCGAACAGTGGAGTATAAACTTTTAAATGTTTCAATGCTTGTTCAGCGACTAACTCTTCTTTCTTGTTCCATTCAGCTTGGCCCATTACGACAACCCAAATCTATAAACAATGAATGATAAAAGTACTTTTATGTGTCTTAATAAAACGTATAAGAGAAAAAAAAATAATTACCAATCCAATCACTTCATGTTCAGGAATGCCACTCCTTTGTGCCATTTCTTTGAGATCTAATGTAATGTCTTTCATCGGCCTATTTTCTGCTAAATCATCCAAGAGAAGTTGTTGCAAATCCCGCTTAGCTTCTTGACTGGCTTGAGCCTTGTGTAATTTGACAATATCCGCCAAGCCTACTGCTTCGAATACAGACCGGAAGTGTTCTTCTGTTCGTTTATTCGGTGGTACAAACTCCATCAACCTATAAAATATACAAATGGAATCACATAAACAAGAATCAGATAAACAAGATATATAAGTGAGTATACGAATTGATTAAAATATTGAGAGAATTTCTTTAAATTGTATATAATATATTATAGCTTTACCTTCCCTCAATACCGCCTTTCTTCAAAGCTGTCATTAAACTAGATAAACCCTTCTCCTGTTTCCAAGTAACAAAGACTTCCAGTAGAAAGTCTAATGCCAAATTGTCCTTAACAAGATGTTCATTTATCAGGACTGAGAGTACCGTAGGTGGTACAGAACCATTCGAGATCCATAGTGCTGTCATTCTGGCTAACTTGATTCTTTCTTTAGGTGAAAATCCTTTCATGAAAACTAATACTTTCTTCATTTCTTCCTCAAACATTTTCTCCAGATATTTGTAACGCCGCATGAGCTTGATAAAGACCTGTTTATTCAAACAATATTTATTTTTTATTTAAAAATTTTTTAAAAATTTTATTTTAAAATTAACAAATGATGTGTGAATGAAAACATATGATAGGGAACACCATGGTCAAAGATTTTAGATTCAAACAATTTCAAATAATATGATACATATATTCTTTGTTGAATCGAAATAATTAAGATATGATCGCGCGCCGCAACATTCGAACATTCACGTATTAATTTATCACAAATGTAATTATGTGTCAAAATGTTTGGATTTTCAGTACATTCAATCTGAGACACTAGTTAATCCCCCCTAAATTAAATTTAATGAACTATACTGCGAAAAATATTACCTCAGCTAAGGTTCGAACCTGGGATCTCTTGACTTTCAAAAAAAAATTTTTATTTTGATGGACACGGCAATGTCCCGAAAACAAATGTAACAAAATCTAAAAAATAAGACAATGTCCCAAAATGTTAAATTACCGAAATTTCGAAACGTGTGAAAAATAAGACAATGTCCCAAAATATCAAGTTATTTGATTTTATTTAAAACAATGATAAAAACTCAATAAAATAAAATACTCGTTATATTTCATTTTTACCTGTTCAAAATTTCGCATAGACTCCATGTCCTCTGGCTGTTCAAAAACACATGCACTAGTTTTAACTGGTTTGTCACCATCTTGAGCAATGGAACCACCAGGAACTAAAAGGCCTCCAGCTATCATGATATCAAACAGTGCCTCTCCATATCGACGATAGTCCAATTTAGAACCAGCTGCATCCAAAAATTTAGAAATTGCTTCTAAGTCGTTACCAGCTTTCTCCAAACCAAGCAAAACTGCATCTCGAAATCCAGTTGGGTCATATTTTTCTCTTTCATCTACAAATTTCATCAAACAGCTTTTGTGAGTATAAGATTTTGAAAACTTTTTTTTTAAATTTTACATAATAAATAATAATTGATTTTTACCTCTTTTTCTGGTCTTTATGCGTTGACCTGATAGTATCGGTTTTTCTATTTTTTGACTCATACAATACCCTTCTGAAAATATTATAGATAAATGTAGTTTATTTATGACATTATTTCTTTTATGTTGAAGAATTTTCCAAGAACAATAATTAATTACGGGACAAAATTTCAAAATGTTTTAAAAAAGGTTTGTGAGAAACGTACAAATCCTTGAGATTTCAATATTCAATGAATATTTGTAAAAAACAGGCAAACTCGAGTTCTTACATTCAATATGAATCTATTGCTGTAAATCTGCAAAAATGTAAGCTGAAGCGCAAGAAAACGTGCTTAACATTATTACGAATTACGCTGTAACATTTTAATTTTGGAATCATTAAAGAGTAAGATAAGTAACGTGATAAATAACGACAAGAAAAATAGTCTATGTCTAGTGTTGTTGTCGAGTATCTGCAACATGCAAGATCAGGGGATTAGATCAAGGGACATATATAATATAAAGCTAGAATGACTAGTTCGGAGGTTAAGACCGCGCGCGATGCGTAACCACGACGATGGCCGAAGCCATTAAATGTAACTCGAGGAAATCCGGCGAAGTGTGTGCGACAAATCTGCCAACTCTCTCATAGCCGATGATGTTTCCCGCTCGTTGCATTACTTACTTTGAAGCACGTACAAATTTTAGAACAATCTCTCCTGTGCGAGCGTTAGACCAATGTGAGATGTTTTAACGAAGACACTCGCTCTCGATCGAGGTCAGCAAAATCAAAGAGACTCGAACAGAGAAGAAACAATGGTTAACAAATTGTAGACGACAAACCGACAGATCAATTTTCACATGGTGAAAGAAACCCAGGTGTGCTCGTACTCGAGACGAATTTCGTACGGTTCTGCGCAAATATAGGATGCATTCCGAACAGTGTTACCAGATATCAGCAGAAATTTCCCTGTTAGCATATGAAAATCTCTTTAGTTTCCCTATTTCTCTTTAATTTTTTTAAATTTTCATTTTTTTCAAATTTCAGTTTTTCAAATTTCAAACGACGAGAATTAAAGACCGACATCCTTACGGAAGTTCGTATCATTGAGAATATTAAAGTAATTAAGAACTGATAATATTGTACTAATTTTATGATTTATTAGTTAGGAAATGTATTTATGCATTTAGAACTTAATACTCAAACCTTCTTTAAAATTGCGATTTCAGTGTTATCGTCAAAGTTTTATTATCAACAGAGATGATAACTGCAGAGAAAAAAATTGTAATTTTTCGGCAATATATAAGATATTATAACTTTACAAGTATGCATCTTTATTTATAGAACATTTATGTAATAAAAAATCATAAATTTAATAATAATGTATTAGTCAAATATTTATGTTAATAATAATAAATTTATATCAATTGTCGGTAATATTCTTCAATTACCTCTGGGCTCTTGCTGCCTTTTTTATACTACCAATAATTTATCCAGGGTTGACTATCTTTGATAGTATCTCGTCGATGGTTTTGGTAATTATTGGTATTATTCCCCCCCCCCCCCCCACTTTTTAAAAAAATGAAATTAGTTTTATTCCATGTGTTTTTTAAGGAAATAAAAAAATTTTAAAAAAAAAGGTCGCTTTTTCCCGACGAACGGTATAT